>OGET01000001.1_pt1 | contig 262496 bp, 225 predicted proteins | sample 1570771 | NCBI WGS metagenome assembly OGET01 (sample SAMEA2582032, study PRJEB24529) | metagenome | biome: Human gut stool | place: China | collected 2011 | reverse complement strand
TGTAGAAAGAGCTGTGGATGGAAAGAATGCTGTTGAGATTTTCAGAAATCATCCGAAAGGCACATTTGATGTAATCCTGATGGATGTCATGATGCCTGAAATGAATGGTTATGAAGCGACAAAAGCCATCAGGGCAATGAATGACAGACCGGATGGAAAAAACATTCCTATTATAGCAATGACAGCTAATTCATTTCCAGAAGATGTTCAGGCATCACTGGATGCAGGAATGAACGCACATTTGTCAAAGCCGATTGTGATTGATGAAGTTATAAAAACGATTTTAAGGTATGTACTATAAAAGAGCGAATTTGTTAAAATGACGAAAAGACATCATTCCCAAAATCGTGTATAACATTGACCTGACCGATGTGCGGATCAACGGCAAAAAGACCGTGATCTTCTGCGCCAGCATGGACAGCAGCGGCAGAGTTGAACTGCATCTCCACCCCGGCTTCATCATAAGGGCGAGATATTCTTCGGTTTTGCTTGGCATAGCGTTCTTCTCTTCAAGTTCATGGTAAACAAAAAAGCGAGCGGCCTTTTCAGGTCACTCGCTTATGGAATCTATGGCGCTTTATTCGTGTTTTGCGGCAAACTTTTCTGCCATCTCCAGCAGACGGTCAAAGGTCTGCATTTCTTCCCATACATCACGGGAAGAAATGCGGCCTTTCAGAAAGGTGGCAAAAAGCAGGCGGTCACTGGGTGATCTTTTTGTTATCCATTGGCTATCCTCCGCTTTCAATTTTTCTGTACGTTAAAACTGGCTTTCGTATAGCATGAATGGAAGGATTCTATCAAGCCCACTTTCTTGCAGGTTTCAAAAACCGGAACCGTCGCAAAGTTTCGATTTTAACGTAAGGACATTCTGACGAATCTGCTCCATGACTGCCTTGAATTCATCATCGCTTTTTCCAGTAGGGTCATCCAGACCCCAATTCTCATCAAAAGGTCTACCAATGAACGGGCAGCTGACATTGCAGCCCATGGAAATAGCGATATCCGGCTTTGGAATTGCAGAAATCAGCTTGGAATACTGTGCCTTTTCCATGTCGATGCCATATAGTTCTTTCATCAGGCGCACAGCATCCTGATTGATCTGCGGTTTGGTTTCGGTTCCAGCCGAGTAGCTTTCAAACACATCTGCGGCCAGTACCTTGCCAAAGGCTTCGGCAATCTGACTGCGGCAGGAATTATGGACACAGATAAAGGCGATTTTGGGTTTTGACATAGAGGTGTTCCTTCCCCACAAACTGGAATTTATAGTGCATCTCTCGGACAATTCTTCACGCATTCAAAGCAAAGAATACATTCCGTACCGTTTTTTCGTTTTCTGGAATTATCTGTAACATCTACTTCCATAGGACACACATTTTTACATTTGCCGCATGAAACACATTTGCTTTTATCACATTTAATTCGGAGCAGCGAAAAATAACTCATAGGTTTTAAGAATATAGTGATAGGACATATGTATTTGCAAAATGCACGATTATCCTTAAAGACAAAAGCCAATATTATCCCAACTATATAGTATATGGCATTTCCAATGATAAACGCCCAAAACATAATCCTCTCAATGTTACCGATATGAGCAAGAAATAGCACCGAAACAAATATAAGAGAAATTGCAAATGTTATATACCTTATCCACCCAATCTTTTTCCGTGGTGTTTTGGGAACTTTATACGGAAGAAAATCAAGCACCATTGCCGTCCAACAGGCATACCCACACCAACCTCTGCCAAAAAGCAATGGTCCAAAAATTTTTGCCACCGCATAATGAATTGTTGCGGCTTCAAATACCCCTGTAAAAAGATAATACCAAAATCCCTCAATCTGCATATTTTCACCGCAAATAAAGCCCAAATACACCAACATATAAAGTCCGACTAAAAGCTGTGCAACTCTGCGGGCATATTTGTATTTTTTTATATAAAGAAATATCCCGAAAAAAATTGATATTCCAATATAGCTAAAATTAAAAAGGTAAAATATATTGTCCTGTGTCAGCCATAATGTTACTGCAATAGTCATAAATATTCCCAATACACCAAGCGGTAGAAAATACTTTTTCATTTTATTCCTCCAATCCACAAACTGGAATTTATTCATATTCTGAATCATGTACCAGTTCTTCTAGCTCTTTTTCATTCTTAATATCTTCAACAGGTTTCTTTCCAGTAATATCCTGATATGCTTCTTTCACACCATTCTTCACTGCCCACTTGATGACAAAATATAATGCTACCAAAATAACAATTGCGGTTCCTCCGCTTATGCCTAATTCATTCCACATGATTCAATCCTCCAAATTCCGATTTGTCGAGTTCATTATACCACACCGAACCCCATTGTAAAAGAACCTATGTACGCCGCCCGCAGGCGGCAAAAGTCAGTCCGGGGGAAATTCCAGCTCGGCAAACTCTGCATCGGTCAGAAGTTTCAGCTTTTCGATAACGCCCTCCGACAGTTCCCGCAGGGCGGCTTCATCGGGCATCAGGTAGCACTGCATGAGCCGCAGTTCGTGGATGAGCCCCAGTCGGGTGCCGGTGTTGTAGAGCATCATCAGCATCGCAGTGTTAAAATTAGTTGACAGTGAACGGTGCCCATCTGGGCAAGCACCAAAATTTTTCGGCAAATTTTGTGCAGCCGCAGAAATCAAGAAGGTCTATTGAAAAATAACGTAAAATGCGTTACAATAAAGTTGAGGTGATAACCATGGAAAAAACGATGACACTCAATCTCCGTGTCAACCCTACCGTTAAACAGCAGGCCGAAGATGTGCTGAAGCAGCTGGGTATCCCGATGGCAACGGCTATTGATATGTACCTGCGCCAGATCACGCTGACGGGCGGTATTCCGTTCTCGCTGTCCCTGCCGAAAGCTCCTGCGGCTCTGAACGCCGACACCATGACAGATGACCAGCTCCATGCAGCCCTGCAGGTGGGCATCAAGGAGATTCAGAACGGTGATACCGTGGATGCTGCAAGCGCATTCGCACAGTTCAGGGAACAGCACAGATGAAGCAGTATGACGTGAAAATTTCCCATGCAGCCCTCAGCGATATGGAGCAGATTCACAGCTATATTGCCGACCGTCTGTTGGAACCTGACACGGCTATGGGGCAGTATAACCGCATTGCAGAAGCCATTCAATCGCTGAACGTCTTGCCGGAACGCTGTGCGCTGGTGGAAAGTGAGCCGGAGCGCACCCAAGGGCTGCGGCAGATGCTGGTGGACAACTACTCGGTGTTCTACATCGTGGGCGAGGATACCGTGTCGGTGGTTCGTGTGCTGTACAGTGCATCTGACCTTGTGCGCCGCCTGCGGAGAATGAAGTGAAAGGGGTGTTTGCATGACCGCCGTGATCTATGCCCGCTATTCATCGGACAACCAGCGAGAGGAATCCATCGAATGGCAGATTCGTGAATGCACGGACTATGCGGAAAAAGAACGGCATCACGGTCATCAAACACTACATTGATCGTGCATTCTCAGCCAAAACGGACAATCGTCCGGAGTTCCAGCAGATGATCAAAGACAGCGGCAAGAAGCTATTTGATGTTGTTCTCGTCTGGATAAGAACAAGCGTGCCCCTGCCTGTGGCAAGGCAGACGAGGAATATCTGCTGACCACCAAGCTGTTCTGCGGCAAGTGTGGTGCGCTGATGTTTGGCGAAAGCGGAACCAGTGCCACCGGACGCACCTACTATTATTATAAATGCGCCAACGTCAAGCGGCGCAGGGGCTGCAACAAAAGGCCGGGGCAGGGGAGAACCCTCTGTCCCGGCCTTTCTGCGCGATGCGGGGGCCGTCAGCCCTCCATCTTGCGCTCCACGAAGTCGCCCACCATCTTGTCCAGCTGGCTCACGGCGTGCTCGGCACCCTTGGCGATTTTGCGGGCGGTGCGGCGCATCTGGCGCTGGCTCGTGTTGGTGGCCATGACGCCGGCGGCGCCCAGTGCGGCACCGGCGGCCATACCGATCAGGAGCGGGGCGGTGGAGCTTGTGTGTTCGTTTTTCATAGGAGGCACTCCCTTCGAATCAAAATTTTTGGGCTGCGAGGATAGTATTTCCGCCAAAGGATTCACTATACGCTTTTTTTGTGCAGGAAAATGTGGTATACTGTATGATATGCTGATAAACTGGGCCGGTTATGGGCTGGCTTGGTTTATGGGAAAAGGCATATTCTGCGAAGGAGGTTTCTTTTTTGCTGAAGATAACGGAACCGAAAAAAGTTCTCTGTATCCATGACCTTTCCGGTGTGGGGCGCTGCAGTCTGGCGGTCATCCTGCCGGTGCTCAGCGTCATGGGCGTCCAGCCGGTGGCGCTGCCCACGGTGGTGCTCTCCACCCACACCGGCGGCTTCGGGACACCGGCCCGTCTGGACGGCTGCGCCTACGGCGAGGCCGCACTGGAACATTACCGGGAACTGGGGCTGAGCTTCGACTGCATTTACACCGGCTACCTCGGAGGCGAGGAGCAGGCCGCGCTGGCCGAAAAGGCCTTTGACCTCTGGCCATCGGCCTATAAGGTGGTAGACCCCGTGATGGGCGACAACGGCAAGGCTTACTCTACCGTGACCCCGGCCTTCATCAATCGGATGCGGCAGCTCTGCCGCCGGGCCGACCTCATCCTGCCCAACGCCACCGAGGCCGGCCTGCTGCTGGAAAAAGAGCTGCCCGCCCAGCTGGACGAGGAAGGCGCCCAGGCGCTGGCCGATGAGTTGGCGGCGTCGCTGGCCCCCAATGCGGTGGTCACCGGCCTGCAGCTGGACAAGTACATCGCCTGCGCCGGTGCAGGCCGCGACCGCTTCGTGGTCAAGAAGCTGCATATTGCCCGCAGCTTCCCCGGCACGGGCGACCTCTACGGTGCGGTGCTCATCGGCTCACTCATCCAGGGCAACGCCCTGAGCGCGGCGGCAGACAACGCGGCAGAGTTCGTGGCGCTGGCCATCCAGAAAACGCCCTGCGACCAGGACACCCGCTTCGGCGTCTGGTTCGAGCCGCTGCTGCCCCGCCTGTGTCCGATGGGGGAGGAATAAACAGCGATGAGTGAAAAACCGACTCTGAACATCGTTCTGGTGGAGCCGCGCATCCCTCAGAACACCGGAAACGTGGCCCGCACCTGTGCCTGCACGGCCTGCCGCCTCCATCTGGTGGGGCCGATGGGCTTTGCCATCGACGACAAGAAACTCAAGCACGCCGGGCTGGATTACTGGCACTATCTGGACATCAGCTATTACGACAGTCTGGATGACTTCTTCTCGAAGAACGACGGGCCTTTCTACTACTTTACGACCAAAGCGCCTCAGCGCTACACCGACATCGCCTACCCGGACGGGGCATACCTCGTGTTCGGGCGGGAAGATGCCGGTCTGCCGGAAGCGCTGCTGGCAGCCGATCAGGAGCACTGCATCCGGATGCCCATGCGGGACACCTGCCGCAGCCTGAACCTGTCCAACAGCGTCGCCGTGGGCGTATACGAGGTACTGCGCCAGTGGGACTTCCCGGAGCTGCTGGACCACGGCCACCTGCGAGACTACGAATGGAAATGAGGAACACTATGAGCAAAATTGCGATTTTGACCGACTCCTCCTGCGACATCCCGCAGGAGCTGGCCGAGAAATACGGCATCGACATTATGGGCTTCCACATCCTGCTGGACGACGAAGACATCGTGGAGCGTGAAAAGTACACCCCCGAGGAGTTCTACAACAAGATGCGCGCCGCCAAGGGCATCCCCTCCACGGCTGCCATCACCCCCATCCAGTTCTGTGAGAAATACTGCCAGTATGTGGATGAGGGCTACACCGATGTCATCCATGTCCCCATCAACCGCTCCGGTTCTTCCACCTACAACAACGCCGTCATGGCGCAGGGGATGCTGCGGGAGGAGCGCCCGGAACACCACCTGAACATCCATCTGCTCGACCCCCACACCTACTCGATGGTGTTCGGCTGGTATCTGTGCGAGATGGCCCGCAAGCTGCAGAACGGCGCGGAGCTCCGCCACGTCATCAGCGAGTTTGAGACCCAGATGAACAAGATGGAGGTCATCCTCGGACCCTACAGCCTCAAGCAGATGAAGAAGAGCGGCCGCATCTCTGCCGCCGCCGCGGTCATGGGCGAGCTGATGGGCATCCGCCCCATCATCACCCTCATCGACGGCAAGACCAGGGTGGAGAGCAAGGTGCGCGGCGACGACAAGGTCATCCCCGCCATGATCGACCTGTGCAAAAAGCGCACCGAGGGCGTGGAGGACTTCGATTATATGATCGGCCACACCTCCATCCCCCAGACCGCTGAGCTGGAAAAAGTCTGCCGCAAAGCCTTCGGCAAGGCTCCGCTCACTACCTTCAATCTGGGCGGCGTCGTCTCGGCCAACACCGGCCCCGACACCCTTGCGCTGATCTATGTGGGCAAGGCCCGAGACTGAGCATATCACGGAAAGACTGCTGCTGTGCGGCAGTCTTTTTTCGTATCGCCGTTGCATTCCGGCCCAAACTATGGTATAATTCTCCACGCTGTGCCTGAGGGTACGGCTCCTTAAAGAGCAACTTAGGATTTTAGGCTCCCCGGCGTGTCTCGAACCATGCCGGGCCAAACCCACGGGGGCTGGCGGTCCCCGCGCGGTCAAAATCAAACCGCTGGAGTTATACTATGAAAAATCAGAACCTTTCCGTCCGTAAACTGGCCCGCTGCGGCATGGTCGCAGCCCTTTACGTCGTGCTCTGCATGGCACTGCAGCCGTTCTCTTACGGCGCGGTGCAGGTGCGTGTGGCCGAGGCGCTCTGCCTGCTGCCCGTGTTTGGTGCCGAGTACATTTTCGGCGTGGTGCTGGGCTGCTTCCTGGCAAACCTGCTGGGCTCCACCATCGTGGACGTCATCTTCGGCACTCTGGCCACCCTGCTGGCCTGCCTCGTGACCTACAAGCTGCGGAACATCCGCTTCAAGGGTCTGGCCCTTGCGGCCTCGCTGCCCCCGGTGGTCTTCAATGCCGTCATCATCGGCATCGAGATCGCGGTGATGTTCCCGGACCCTTCTTCCAGCGCACCCCTCTGGCTGGCCTGCGTCACCAACGGCATCTCCGTGGGCATCGGTGAGCTCATCAGCTGCACCGTGCTGGGCGTTCTGCTGGTCCGCATCATTGAGGCAAGCCCGGCGGTCAGGAAGGTCTTCGAGTCCTGAACTTGATCCCTTCCGGCGGGCGGGCCTGATCGAGCAGGCCCTCTGCCGGGGAATGAAAGGCTATTTTATCGGGTTGCTCGGCCTTTCGGACGATCGATATAGAACGGCGAAGCGCCGCACGGGAAACTGTGCGGCGTTTTTTCATAAAAGAAACGAAAGAGCGCTGATTCTACCACCCGTCGGTTGCGCGGGAGGGTGCGGCCCGGTATAATAAGGCCAGAAAGGGGCGGCAGACGCCCGCAAGGAGGCAGAAGATATGTACGAACTGGATAAGGCCGCATTCGGCCATTTTCTGGCACAGCTGCGCAGAGAAAAGGGGATGACCCAGAAGGAGCTTGCCGCGACGCTGTACGTGTCCGACAAGGCCGTCAGCAAGTGGGAACGGGGACTGAGTGTGCCGGACATCTCGCTGTTGGTGCCGCTGGCCGAGCAGCTGAACGTGACGGTGGCCGAGCTTCTGCAGGGACGCTGGGTAGAGGAGGAGCGGCGCTTCACCCGCGAGGAGACCGAAGACCTCATCCGCAAGGCGCTGACCTTTTCGGCAGAGCCGCCGGAGCGCCGTCAGGTGCGGACGAAGAAGTATCTGCCGGTGTATGTCATCTGCTGTGTGCTGGGCGTCGCCGGAGCGCTGGCCGTCTGGGCGGCGGGACTGGCCGACACCGAGGGAGCGCTGGCTCTGCTCATCGTCGATGTGGTTTTCGGCGTCGTCTACGGGGCATATGCCATGTTCTGGATGGCCGAGACCCTGCCCCGCTACTACGACGAGAACCGCATCTACAACTTTGCACAGGGTGCGTTCCACATCCACATCCCGGGGGTGTACTACAACAACCGCAACTGGAAGCATATCGTGCGGGCGTTCCGGGTCTGGTCGATGGCGTCGCTGGTGCTGGTGCCGCCCTGCACGGCGGGGGCTGTCCTGCTTGAACGCGCCACCGGCTGGCAGGTGTTGGGCGCGGTGCTGGTGGTGTATATCGCCTCGCTGTTCGGGGCGATCGTGATACCGGCGAAGAGGTTTGAGTGAGGGAGAGGCTTTCCTTCCCCTCTCTGAGACCCGCATATTATCTGGCGAAGTGGAAAATTAAGAACGTATCATCGCTTGAAAAGCCACTTCGCCAAGGCGGCGGAATGAGGGCGGCTGGCGAACTGACCTCACTTCGCCAAAAGAGGCCACTTCGCCAAGTTGGCGAAGTGGGGAAATATAACATAGCTATATTATTTATTTGTCACTTCGCCACATGATCTACTACAGTATACAGGAGAAACTTACATGCTCAAGGATTCACAGCTCGACCTCTGCGGACGGGTGGATTTTGCCCGCACGACACCGCTGCTGGTGCGGGACGAGGCGTTCTCGTTTGCCTGCGCAGGCTGCGGCGGCTGCTGCCGGGGGCGGGAGGACATCGTGCTGTCGGGCTTCGACCTCTGGCGCATCGCGGCCCGGCTGCGTCTGCCGCCCCAGACCGTGGCCCGGGCCTTCTGCCGCGCGTCCATCGGGCAGGTGAGCCATCTGCCGGTGCTGCGGCTGGCCCCCGTGAAGGAGGAGCGGAACAACTGCCCTTTCCTCACCGAGAACCACTGCGCCATCCACGACGCCGAACCGCTGGTCTGCGCCCTCTACCCGCTGGCGCAGGAGATCAGCAGGGAAGGGGAGGTGAGCTATTTTTTGCAGCCCACCGACTGTGGAGGGCGTGTCATCGAGGCAAAAGTGGAGGACTATCTGGCCCGCTACGATGTGCCTGCCCGGGAAAAGACCGACGTCCGCTGGGCGCAGACCTGCATGGACCTGGAAGACATGGTGGAGCCGCTGGACGCCGCCCTTGAGCCGCCCCTGCGCCGCCGGATGCAGGCGAAGCTCTGGCAGGCACTCTATTTTAAGTTTGACTATGAGAAAGAGTACCTCCCTCAGCTGGAAGAAAACCTCGTCTGGCTGGGCGCAGAGCTGCAAAAACTGACGGACTATCAGCAGAGAAGAAACACCTATCGAAAAAAGTGATAGATGTATTCATTTTAATAGATAATTAGAACCGAAACGGCGTTGCCATCGGAGGGAAATCGTGATATACTTCACGAGTGTAAAGCAGAGGCTCTCTGCTGGACATTCAAATGCTTTTCGGCGCGGCGTCCTGTTGCCGCGTATATGGAAAAATGAGGGAGTAATCATTATGCGTAAAATCACTCGTCGTTCGTTTCTGGCTGCTGCCGCTGTCTGCGGCGCTGCTGCTGCCCTGACCGCCTGCGGCGGCTCTTCAGCATCCTCCACGGCTGCTTCTTCTGTGGCATCTTCTGCCGCAGCCGGCTCCGCTGCCGCTTCCGGCGACACCTACACCATCGGCATCTGCCAGCTGGTGCAGCACGCCGCTCTGGACGCTGCAACGCAGGGCTTTGAGGACGCTCTGACCGCAGAGTTCGGCGACAACGTGAAGTTCGACTTCCAGAACGCACAGGGTGACTCCGCTACCTGCGCCACCATCGCCAACGGCTTCGTTTCCTCCGGCGTTGACCTCATCATGGCAAACGCCACTCCCGCTCTGCAGGCTGCACAGTCTGCCACCAACGAGATCCCCGTTCTGGGTACTTCCGTCACCGAGTACGGCGTGGCTCTGGGCCTGACCGACTTCTCCGGCACCGTCGGCGGCAACATCTCCGGCACCTCTGATTTGGCTCCGCTGGACCAGCAGGCCGATATGATCGTGGAGTGGATGCCCGACGCCAAGAAGGTCGGCCTGCTGTACTGCTCCGCTGAGGCCAACAGCCAGTATCAGGTGGACGAGGTCCAGAAGTATCTGGAGGCCAAGGGCCTCACCGCGACTCAGTACGCTTTCTCCGACTCCAACGACCTGTCCTCCGTCTGCCAGAAGGCCGCTGACGAGAACGACGCTCTGTATGTCCCCACCGACAACACCGTCGCCGCCAACACCGGCATCGTGGACGGCATCTGCCGCCCGGCCAAGAAGCCCGTCTTCGCCGGTGAGGAGGGCATCTGCGCCGGCTGCGGCGTGGCCACCCTGTCCATCAGCTACTACGACCTGGGCTACACCACCGGTGAGATGGCCGTCAAGATCCTGAAAGGCGAGTCCAATGTCTCCGATATGCCCATCGAGTACACCGATGTGACCAAGAAGTACAACAAGACCATCTGCGATGACCTGGGCCTGACCGTTCCCGAAGGCTACGAGGCCATCGAGGGCTGATAAGGGATAACCTCTCAGTCTGCCTTCGGCAGACAGCTCCCCTACCGAGGGGAGCCTCTGGCGAAGAGGAAAAGCTTTACGGAATGCCAAGGCCTCCCCTCGATAGGGGAGGTGGCACAGCGGAGCCGTGACGGAGAGGTTTAACCACTAAAATACAGCGGAGAAGAGCGGTTTTCTCACTCTTCTCCGCTTTCCCGTATCAAACGGGTCTATAAAAAAGTGTAATTTAGGAGGAATCATTTTGGAAATGCTTGCAAGACTGGCGAACCTGCCCGGTGCTCTGCCGGGTGCGTGCGCACAGGGCCTCATCTGGGGCATCATGGCCATCGGCGTTTATCTCACCTACCGCATCCTTGATGTGGCAGATCTGACCGTGGACGGCTCCTTCGGCACCGGCGGCGCAGTCTGCGTCATGTGCCTGCTCTCGGGCCAGAACATCTGGGTGTCCCTGCTGGCTGCCGTGCTGGCGGGCCTCGCCACCGGCCTTGTCACCGGCCTGCTCCACACCTTTATGGGCATCCCGGCCATCCTGTCCGGCATCCTGACTCAGCTGGCCCTCTACTCCATCAACCTGAAGATCATGGGCAAGGCCAACCAGTCCATCAACGTGGACAAGTATGACCTGCTCATCTCCCTGCGCTGGGTCAAGGAGTTCGCGCTCCACAACCCCATCATCATGGTCATTCTGGTGTCGGCTGTGGTCATCGCTGTGCTGTACTGGTTCTTCGGCACCGAGCTGGGCTGCGCCATCCGCGCCACCGGCTCCAACCCCGCCATGTCCCGCGCACAGGGCATCAACACCAACTTCAACATCGTGCTGGGTCTGGCCGTCTCCAACGCTCTGGTGGCGCTGTCCGGCGCTCTGCTGAGCCAGTATCAGGGCTTTGCGGATGTCGGCATGGGCCGCGGTGCTATCGTCATCGGTCTGGCCGCTGTCATCATCGGTGAGGCTGTGTTTGGCCGCATCTTCCACAACTTCGCCCTCAAGATGACCTCCGTCTCTCTGGGTGCCATCATCTACTACATCGTCATCCAGCTGGTGCTGACCCTCGGCTTTGACGCAAACCTGTTAAAGCTGCTGAGCGCATCCGTTGTGGCTGTCTTCCTCGCCGTGCCGTACTGGAAGGGCAGATACTTCGCAAAGCCTGCGGCCAAAAAGGCAAACAAGGAGGGCGCAAACAATGCTTGAGATACAAAATGTTTCCAAGACCTTCAACGCAGGCACCGTTAACGAGAAGACGGCCCTGAACGGCCTGAACCTGAAGCTGAATGAGGGCGACTTCGTCACTGTCATCGGCGGCAACGGTGCAGGCAAGTCTACCATGCTGAACGCCGTCGCCGGCGTCTGGCCCGTGGACTGCGGCAAGATCATCATCGACGGCGTGGACGTTACCCGTCTGGGCGAGCATCAGCGCGCCGCCTACATTGGCCGCGTCTTTCAGGACCCCATGACCGGCACTGCCGCCACCATGCAGATCGAAGAGAACCTTGCCCTTGCCGCCCGCCGCGGCAAGCCCCGTACGCTCCGCATCGGCATCACCAGGGCGGAGCGGGAGCAGTACCGTGAACTGCTCAAGAGCCTCGATCTGGGCCTCGAGAACCGTCTGACCGCCCGTGTGGGCCTGCTGTCCGGCGGCCAGCGTCAGGCGCTGACCCTCCTGATGGCCACCATGAACAAGCCCAAGCTCCTGCTGCTGGACGAGCACACCGCCGCCCTCGACCCCAAGACCGCCCTCAAGGTGCTGACCCTCTCGGCGAAGATCGTTGAGGAGAACCACCTGACCACCATGATGATCACCCACAACATGAAGGACGCCATCAAGTACGGCAACCGCCTCATCATGATGCACGAGGGTCACATCATCTACGACGTCTCCGGCGATGAGAAGAAGAACCTGCAGGTCTCCGACCTGCTGGCAAAGTTCCAGATCGCCAGCGGCGGTGAGTTTGCCAACGACCGGATGATCCTGTCCTGATAAACCGCACTTCAAGCTCCTCCGCAAGGGGGAGCTTTTACTTTTTTCTCCTGAACTTCATGACAGTGATTTACAAATCAAGTTGGATATATTATAATGGGAGGACGACAGAATAAACCTCTCAGTCTCGCATTCGCTCGACAGCTCCCCTACCGAGGGGAGCCTCTGGCGAAGAGGCGAGGCTTTCCGATATGCCAAGGCCTCTCCTCGGTAGGAGAGGTGGCAGCGCGTCAGCGCTGACGGAGAGGTTTAATACTACTCATTGGGAGGAAATGCTGTGCTCATTCAACTCATCGAGGACGTCTACCGCCTGTTGTGGGGCGATCTGCTCACCCTGCATCTGGGAAATGTGACCCTCAGTCTTTCGTTTATGGTCATCTTACTGCTGACGGCGGGGGTGTTCTTCACCCTGCGCACGAGGCTTCTGCCGGTGCGGCTGTTCCGGGATATGCTGGCGGCGGTCTGCGAGAAGAGCGACAAGGGCAGCGGCCTCTCGTCCTTCCAGACGCTGGTGGTGTCCACGGCCACCCGGGTGGGCATGGGCAATCTGGTGGGCGTCGTGGCGGCGGTGTCTGTGGGCGGTGCAGGCGCGGTGTTCTGGATGTGGGTGACGGCTCTGCTGGGCGCATCCACCTCCTTTGTGGAGTCCACGCTGGCCCAGAAATACAAGCAGCCCGACCCCCTTTACGGCGGCTGGCGGGGCGGCCCGGCCTACTATCTCCACACCCTCGCGGAGCGCAAACGGGGCAGGAAGCTCCGCCGCTCGGTGGCGGCCTGCCTGTTCGCCGTGTCGGGCCTCATCTGCTGGTGCGGCATCAGTCAGGTGGTCAGCAACTCGGTGAGCGAGGCGTTCCAGAATGCGTTCTCCATCCCGCCGCTGGTCACGACGCTGGTGCTGACGGCGCTTGCGGCGGTCATCGTCCTGCGGAAGGAAGCTACCGTCAAGAGTCTCGACGTCATCGTCCCCATCATGGCGGGCTGCTACTTCGTCATGACCCTCTGGATCATCCTCACCCATCTGCCCCAGCTGCCCGATGTCTTCGCCCGCATTTTCTCGGAGGCGCTGGGCCTGCGTCAGGCCGTGGGCGGCGGCTTCGGCGCTGTGGTGATGAACGGCATCAAGCGGGGCCTTTTCTCCAACGAGGCCGGTTCCGGTTCGGCCCCCTGCGCCGCTGCTGCCGCTGAGTGCGATGACCCCGTGAAGATGGGCCTCGTGCAGGCGCTGGGCGTCCTCATCGACACCATCGTCATCTGCAGCTGCACGGCCTTCGTGATGCTGCTGGCTCCCGAGAGCGTGACGAGCGGCCTGCAGGGCATGAACCTTCTGCAGGCGGCGATGCAGTACCATCTGGGCAGTTTCGGCGTCGTCTTCATCGCAGTGACGCTGGCACTATTCAGCTTCTCTACTTTTATCGGCATCCTCTACTACGCCCGCTGCAACGTGGCCTATCTCTTCGGTGACAGCTGGTTCTGGCAGACGGCCTACAAGGTGCTGGCGCTGGTGATGCTGGTCGTCGGCGGTATGCAGGCCTACACCGTGGTGTGGGACCTCGGCGATGTGGGCATCGGCCTGATGACCATATTCAATATGCTGGCCCTCTACCCGCTGGCGGGCGAGGCGCTGACCGCCCTGCGGGAGTACGAAGCCAAAAAGAAACTCAAGTAAACAAAAAAGCCATCGGCTCAGACAGCCGATGGCTTTCGTTTTATGCGCGGTGACCCAGCCGCATTTTGAAGTCGTTGTAGCCGAAGCGGACCAGCTCCCGGCAGGTGCCGTCCTCAGCCAGCGCCCAGATGGGCGGCAGGGGCATTCCGTTGAAGGTGTTGTTCTTGCAGGTGGTGTAGATGGCCATATCGCCGAAGATAAGCCGGTCACCCTCGGCAAGCGGGGCGTCGAAGCTGTAGTCTCCCACGACATCGCCCGCGAGGCAGGTCGGCCCGCCGAGGCGGATGGTGCAGGGCTTTTCGCCCGGCTCGCCCGCGTCCAGCAGGGGAGGGCGGTAGGGCATCTCAATGACGTCCGGGGTGTGGCAGGCCGCAGACATATCGAGGATGGCGAGGCTGGTGTCACCGTTCTGCAGAGTGTCCAGCACTGTGGTGATGAGATAGCCCGCGTTCAGCGCCCACGCCTCGCCCGGCTCCAGATAGACCTGTACGCCGTACTTCTCCTGCATCCGGGCGATGCAGGCTTCCAGCGTGGCAAGGTCATAGCCCGGGCGGGTGATGTGGTGTCCACCGCCAAAATTGAGCCATTTCAGCCCCGGCAGCAGGTCGCCGAATTTCTCTTCCACGGCGTCCAGCGTCACGGCCAGAGCGTCGGCGTCCTGCTCACAGAGGGTGTGGAAGTGCAGGCCGTCCAGCAGGGCGGCGAGGCCCGGCTGTTTTGCCAGAGCCGCGTCCCACTGGGCGCGGGTGGTGCCGAGACGGCTGCCCGGGGCGCAGGGGTCATAGATGGCATGGCCTTCCTGCGTGGAGCGCTCCGGGTTGATGCGCAGACCGACGCTCTTGCCCGCCGCCTTGGCCGCAGGGCCGAACTTTGCCAGCTGGGCCGGGGAGTTGAACACGATGTGGTCGGCGTAATCCAGAAGCTCGTTGAACTCGTCCACCCGGTAGGCGGCGCAGAAGACGTGGTTCTCCTTCTCGGGCAGCTCTTCCTTGCCCAGACGGCTCTCGTAGAGGCCGCTGGCCTCAGTGCCTGCGAGGCAGGGTGCGAGAAGCGGGTAGAGGTCGAAGTTGGAGAAAGCTTTCTGCGCCAGCAGGATCTTGCAGCCCGTCCGCTGCTGGACCTCCAACAGAATTTCGCCGTTGCGGCGCAGCTGGGCTTCGTCCAGCAGATAGCAGGGGGTGGGCAGGGAAGCGAGTACGCCCTCCGAGAGGTTTGTCAGCCCCGCGAAGGGCGGGCGCGTATCGACCAGCCGCATCAGTCCACCAGAGCCGGGCTGTGGCTCTCAGAGCGGGGCAGGCCGTACTTGTCCAGTGCGTCCAGATACGGGTCCGGGTCGAACTCTTCCACGGTGTGGACGCCCTTGGTGGTCCACTTGCCGGTCAGCAGCATCAGTGCGCCGCACATGGCCGGAACGCCGGTGGTATAGCTGATGGCCTGAGAGCCGACTTCCTTGTAGCACTCCTGGTGGTCACAGACATTGTAAATGTAGTAGGTCTTTTCCTTGCCGTCCTTTTTGCCCGTGAAGATGCAGCCGATGTTGGTCTTGCCCTTGGTGCGGGGGCCGAGGCTGGCGGGATCAGGCAGGAGGGCTTTCAGGAACTGGATGGGGACGATCTCCTGCCCGTTGAAGTTGATGGGGGTGGTGGAGAGCATCCCCACGTCCTCGAGGCAGCGCATATGGTCGAGATAGCTCTGGCCGAAGGTCATGAAGAAGCGGATGCGCTTTGCCTCCGGGATGTTCTTTGCCAGAGACTCGATCTCCTCGTGGTGGAGTAGGTACATATCCTTCTGGCCCACCTTGTCGAAATCGTACTCCCGCTTGATGCTCATGGCCGGGATCTCGACCCAGTGGCCGTTCTCCCAGTAGCTGCCGGGGGCGGAGACTTCGCGGAGGTTGATCTCGGGGTTGAAGTTGGTGGCGAAAGCATAGCCGTGGTCGCCGCCGTTGCAGTCGAGGATGTCGATGGTGTCGATGGTGTCGAACTCGTGCTTCTTGGCGTAGGCGCAGTAAGCCTGGGTCACGCCCGGGTCGAAGCCGCTGCCCAGCAGGGCGGTGAGGCCGGCTTCCTCAAACTTTTTGGCGTAGGCCCACTGCCAGCTGTAGTCGAAGTAGGCGGAGAAGCCTGCCTCCTTGCAGCGCTTCTCATAGATGGCACGCCACTCGGGGTCGTCGGTGTTTTCAGGCTCGTAGTTGGCGGTGTCCATGTAGTTGACGCCGCAGGCGAGGCAGGCGTCCATGATGGTCAGATCCTGATAGGGCAGGGCAATGTTCATCACGAGGTCGGGCTGATAGCTCTTGATGAGGGCGATGACCTCGTCCACATGGTCGGCATCCACCTGTGCGGTGGTGATGTTGGTGGTGGTCTTGGGGGCAAGTTCTGCGGCCAGCTTGTCGCACTTGGACTTGGTGCGGCTGGCGATGCAGATGTCGGTGAACACTTCGGGGACCTGGCAGCACTTGTGGATGGCGACGGAAGCCACGCCGCCGCAGCCGATGATCAGAACTTTGCTCATGATGATTCTCCTTTATATCAAATTATTTTTTGTTAGACCTGAAACCCGGGCCAGCCCTTGTCGAGGGCGATCAGCAGCTCCCGCAGCACCTTGCAGGCCGTGGCCGTAGAGACGCCGGAGATGTCCAGCATGGGGGCCAGCTCATTGAGGTCAGCGCCCACGACGTTGGCTTTGGACACGGTGCGGATGGCGTCCAGCAGCTGCAAAAAGCTCACGCCGCCGGCCTCGGGGGTACCGGTGCCGGGGAAGCAGGAGGGGTCGAGGCAGTCAAGGTCGATGGTGAGGTAGACCGGCTCTTTGGTGGCGCAGAGCTGTTCGGTGAGCTCGGCAAGGCCGGTGAAGTCGAACTTGTGCATCTCGGTGTGCTGGGCTGCGAACTCGAACTCGGTCCGCTCGCCGCTGCGGATGCAGAACTGGTGGATGTGGCCGTCGCCCACGATCTCGTGGCAGCGGCGCAGCACACAGGCGTGGCTCAGCTTCGCACCGAGGTAGTCGTCCCGCAGGTCGGCGTGGGCGTCGAAGTGGATGATGTGGAGGCCGGGGTATTTCTCCGCCACGGCCCGCACCGCACCCAGCGTCACCAGATGCTCACCGCCCAGCAGGAGCGGAAGCTTGCCGTCGTGCAGGATCTCTGCCGCCCGGGCCTCGATGTCGGCAAGGGCGGCTTCGCTGGAGCCGAAGCAGAGCTCGAGGTCGCCGCTGTCGAAGATGTCGAAGTCGGTCAAATCGGCGTTCTGGTAGGGGCTGTAAGTCTCGAGGCCAAAGCTCTCGTGCCGGATGGCCGACGGGCCGAACCGTGCGCCGGGGCGGTAGCTGGTGGTGGAGTCGAAAGGTGCGCCGTAAAGCACGATGTCGGCGGCGCGGTAGCTGCTGTCGCAGCCGATAAAGGTTTCAACATTGGGTGAGATCATTTGGGTTCCTCCACTTCGCGCAGCATCTCCTCGAGGAATGCCGGCAGATAGAAAGCCCCGACGTGGAGCCGGGTGGTATAGTAGCGAGTGCGCAGATTGAGCGCCTTCCATGCGTCGGCGTCCAGATCGTCGATGGGGTGGTACTTCTTGCTGGCAAAGCCGAAGAGCCAGTAGCCGGCGGCGAAAGTCGGGATGTGTGCCTGATAGACCCGGCTGACGGGGAAGGTGGACGCGATGCGCTTGTGGCTGCGCTGCATGGCGCTGGCGTCCTCGGTGTAGAAGGGGCTGCCCTGCTGGTTGACCATGATGCCGTCTTCTTTCAGGGCGTTGAAGCAGCTGCCGTAGAACTCCCGGGTGAACAGGCCCTCGGAGGGGCCGAAGGGGTCGGAGGAGTCCACGATGATGAGGTCATATTCCTCCTCGCAGCGGCGGATGTATTTCAGAGCGTTCTCGAAGTAGATGTGGACCCGGCGGTCGTCCATCCGGCAGGCGTTGCCGGGCAGATAGGCGCGGCAGGCCTCCACGACCTGAGGGTCCATCTCCACGAGGTCGATGCGCTCGACCCGGTCGTAGCGGGTCAGCTCCCGCACCACGCCGCCGTCGCCTGCACCGATGACAAGGATGTCTTTTGCCTCCTTGTGGACGGCCATGGGGACGTGGACGATCATCTCGTCGTAGATGAACTCGTCCCGCTCGGTGAGCATCACATTGCCGTCCAGCGTCAGCACCCGGCCAAACTCAGGCGTCTCAAAAATGTCGATGCGCTGATAGTCGCTCTGCTTGGAGTAGAGCTGCTTGTTCACCCGGATGCTGTGCTTGACGTCCGGGGTGTGAAATTCCGAAAACCAAAATTCCATCTGCTTCTCCTTATGCCAGAACATTCAGGTGCAGGATGTCCGGGTCTTCCGGGCCGGTCATGCTGCAGCCTTTGGCCTTGGCGTACTCGATATAGTTCAGTATCTCTTTGGTGATGCGCTCGCCGGGGGCCAGGATGGGGATGCCCGGCGGGTAGCACATGACGAACTCGCTGCACACCATGCCCTCGGTCTCCCGGAGGGGCAGGCTCTTTTTGGGGGCGTAGAACGCTTCCTGCGGGCTGGCGGCAACGACGGGGTCGATGTATTCCTGGCTCAGCAGGCCGGTGCCGTCGGTGTGGTAGCGGCGCTTTATCTCGGCCAGTGCGCTCACCAGACGCTCGATCTCCTGCGGGCGGTCGCCGATGGAGAGGTAGGCGAGGATGTTGCCGATGTCGCCGAACTCGATCTGGATGTCATACTCATCCCGCAGGATGTCGTAGACCTCGATGCCGGCGAGGCCGATGTCCAGCGTGTGGACGCTGAGCTTTGTGGTGTCGAAGTCGAAGACCGAGTTGCCGTTGCACAGCTCCTTGCCGAAGGCGTAGTAGCCGCCCACGGCGTTGATCTCTTCGCGGGCATACTCGGCCATGTCAGCCACCTGATGGAACACCTGCCGGCCCCGCAGCGCGAGGTTCCGCCGGGAGATGTCGAGGCTGGACATGAGCAGGTAGCTGCCGGAGGTCGTCTGGGTCAGGTTGATGATCTGGCGCACATAGCCGGGGTGGACGTTGGGGCCGATGAGCAGCAGGCTCGACTGCGTTAAGCTGCCGCCGCTCTTATGCATGGAGACGGACGCCATGTCCGCGCCTGCCGCCATGGCGGAGACGGGCAGACTGCCGCCGCCGAAGTAGAAGTGGGTGCCGTGGGCCTCGTCGGCGAGGCAGAGCATCCCGGCGTCGTGGGCCATCTTGACGATGGCGCGCAAATCAGAGCAGATGCCGTAGTAGGTGGGGTTGTTCACCAGCACGGCCACGGCGTTGGGGTGCTCCTTGATGGCTTTTGCTACTTGCTCCCGCTTCATGCCCAGCGAGATGCCGAGGCGCTTGTCCACTTCGGGATTGACATAGACCGGCACTGCGCCGCAGAGCACCAGTGCGTTCAGCACGCTGCGGTGGACGTTGCGGGGGAGAATGATCTCGTCGCCCCGCTTGCAGACCGTCAGCACCATGCTCTGCACCGAGCTGGTGGTGCCGCCCACCATCAGAAAAGCGTGTGCTGCGCCGAAGGCGTCGGCGGCCAGCTCCTCGGCCTCCCGGATGACCGATACCGGGTGGCAGAGATTGTCCAGCGGTTTCATGCTGTTGACGTCCACGCCCACGCACTGCTGGCCCAGGAAGGCCGTCAACTCCGGGTTGCCCCGGCCGCGCTTGTGGCCCGGCACATCGAAGGGGACCACCCGCATCTGCCGGAACTGCTCCAGAGCCTCGTAGATCGGTGCGCGGCGCTGGTCCAGCCGGAACCGTGTACGGTTCTCACTCATGTTTTTTCCTCCGTCCCTGACTCCTGCTGCAAACCATGCGGGCAAACAAAAAAGCACAAGCCCTGCACAGAAATGCAGGCTTGCGCTTTGAAAAAACCGTTTGAATGCGCGGACAAAGCCTCCGGGGCAAAGACGCCAGAGCTGTATCGCAGCATGATTCATCAGGATTCAAAAGGACGGGATGACGAGAGTCTATATAGCAACTACACTTTTACTACTCTTATTGACCGTTTCACAAGTCTGCGCACGCTCTGCGCAATTTCATGGTTGTAAAGGAACCAACTTATAAAATTTGAACTATGACGTTCAATCAATAATGGCAGCTTGCGCCGCCGGTCGGCAGTGGACCCGGCTGTCCGTATGGCCTTAGGGTGCATCTGAAAAGTCGAAAACTTAGCCCGTTTCTACAGGCGCGGTCGGATTTTGCGTTAAAACTTCTTGGAATCCACAAAGGATTCCTGCGAATCTTTGCCTTAAATCCGTCTCGCGCCTGCGAAACTGTCGTCGTTTTCTTGGTTTTCAGATGCACCTAGCCCCGATGGGCGGTCCAAGGTAAATTGCTTTGAAAAGACTTCGACACGCTTCGTCTCTCAAAATCGTGTGTGATTTTATCATGCAAAAAGCGGTTTGTCAATGATCTGACAGGAAAAAACTCAAAAAATCTTTCAAGAGTCATACTTATCGTCATCCGGCAGGAAGTGTCGGCGCGGCATAACATAAAAAGAACGGCCCCGGTACGCAGTCTGGACGTACCGGAGCCGCTTTGGTTTGCTTTTAGCGCTTGATGTCGTAGTTCATGTTCATGAGGTTGCGGATGGAGCTGACATCGTCGGTGATGTTGGCATCGCCGTGGATTGTGTGCTTGATGGCGCTGCTTGCCACCGCAAAGTTTATCATGTCCATGGCCTTGTAGTTGTGGAGCATGGCGTAGATGAGGCCGCTGGCAAAAGCGTCGCCGCCGCCCACGCGGTCGAGGATGTTGAAGGTGAACAGCTTGCTCTCGAAGGTGTGGCCGTCATACCACATAAAGGCTTTCAGGCTATTCTCGCTGCCGCTGTGGGCATAGCGGACGTGGCGGGCGATGCACTTCAGGCTGGGGTAGCGCTCGATGAAGTGCTGGAAAATTTCGTCCTGCTGCTCATAGCTGGGCTGCAGAGGCACGCCGTCCTTCCAGTCGCCCTTGGAGTGGTCGTTCTCGTCCTTCCACAGGTGGTAGGGCTCGATGCCCAGCAGCACGTCCACATAGGGCAGGCACTCGGTGCAGAAGTCGCGGGCCTCGTCCCAGGTCCAGAGGGTGGAGCGGAAGTTGCCGTCGAAGCTGACGGTCAGGCCCTTTTTCTTGGCCTCCTTGAGCATATCAATGATGAGGCCGCGGCAGTTGGGGGCCAGAGCCGGGGTAATGCCGCTCAGGTGCAGCCAGTCGAAGCCCTCCAGCAGCTCGTCCAGATCGACCTGAGAGAAATCGTACTCGGTGATGGCGCTGTGCTTGCGGTCATAGATGACCTTGGAGGGGCGGATGCCGTAGCCGGTCTCGAGGTAGTATGTACCCAGACGGTTGGAGGGCGTCTCATCCGGCTCGGTGAGGATCATGGGGGTGCAGTGGACGTCGTTGGAGCGCAGCCAGCGCACGGCGCTTTTGCCGAGGCTGTTGTTCGGCACGACGCTGAAGAAGGTGCTGTCCACGCCGAGGTTTGCCAGTGCGAGGGCGATGTTGGCCTCGCTGCCGCCGTAGCTGGCCTCAAAGTTGGTGGCCATGCGGAGTTTTTCGTAGTTCGGCGGGGTCAGGCGCAGCATGATCTCGCCGCAGGTGATGAATTTCGGTCCGGTCGTCTCGTAGCCCAGAATGGGGTTGAAATGTTCCATAACGGTCCTCCTGTTGCTCTTCTCGGGCATTTGAGCCGCCGCCTCTCATATACCATTCTTGAGACGGGGCGTTTGGTGCTCAGCAGGGCAGCCAGACCCCACATGACGCACATCGTTGTATCCATTATAGTGCTTTCGGAGAGGATTTGCAAGGAAAAGAAAAACACTGCGAGAGAAAATTTGGTGGGATTTTTGTGGATTGTGACGGAAAGCGTATCGGCAGGCCGTCCGGTAGTTTCCCCGCAAATGGGACCCGAAACCCACGGTTTCGCCCCAACGCTTCGCGCCGGGGCCCCACTTCTCTGGACATTTGCTTGGGAAACTCCCCTCCACCTGCCTCTGATAGGTTTACCAGCTGGTTAAATGCCCGTCAAATCAAAGCTGGGTGTATACTCCTCCCGGGCGCTGCTCTTCTGCTGCATATAGCCGGCGGTCAGCCCCAGATCCATGGCATAATTGACCACCCGGCGGTACTCGTAGGTGGTGATGCGCCGCCCGATGCCGTGCTCTGCGGCCTTGTAAAAGGGGGTGTACTGGCTCATGACACTGGGAATGAAGCAGCCGGGGTCGGCCTCGTTCCATGCGGCCATCCGGTCGAGGACGGCAAAACTGTCGTCGATGTGGCCGGGCAGGGCCAGATGCCGCAGGATGACGCCCTTCTGTAAGATGCCCTCGCTGTCGAACACCGGATGGCCCGCCTGCGCCATCATGGCCTCGATGGCGGGCCTGGCCTGGGCGAAGTAGTCCGGCGCAGAGGAAAGCTCGGCGGAGAGGGAAGAGGAGACGTACTTCAAATCGGCCAGCCAGATGTCGATATAGCCGCGCCACGCCTCCACGCTCTCCACCGTCTCGTAGCCGCCGGTGTTGCAGACGATGGGCAGACGCAGCCCCTCGGCCCGGGCAATGTCCAGCGCCGCGATGATCCAGGGCCGCCACTGGCCGGGGGTGACGAGGTTGATGTTGTGGGCGCCCTGCTTCTGCAGATCGAGGAAAATTTCGGCCAGATGCTCTATCGTGATCTCTTTGCCCAGTCCCTCGGCGCTGATGGGGTAATTCTGGCAGAAACAACACTTGAGGGTGCAGCCCGAGAAAAACACGGTGCCGCTGCCCCGGGTGCCGCTGATGCAGGGCTCTTCCCAGAAGTGCAGGGCCGCGCGGGCGGCTTTCAGGGTGCCGCCCGCCCCGCAGAAGCCTGTCTGCCCGGCGGCGCGGTCTGCGCCGCAGCGGCGGGGGCAGAGGGTACAGGAGACAGGCGGCGTTGTGGAAATGTTTTTAGACATATTGTCCAACTCCTATGAGAAAGAATCATATTAAATTATCTGAGGCTATTATATCATTTTTGCCCCCGTAAGTGGTATACTAAGATTGAATATTGCATGTCATGCAAGAATACTACATGATCTGGAGGACACCATGCGTACAGAGACCGAAGAGATCCGGGACAACCTGAAATATCTGAGCCTTCTGGCCCGGGACTACCCCTCGCAGGCAGCGGCCGCCAGCGAGATCATCAGCACACAGGCACTGCTCAAGCTGCCCAAAGGCACCGAGCACTTCATGAGCGACCTGCACGGTGAGAACGAGGCGTTCGTACATATCCTGAACTCCGCTTCCGGCGTCATCCGCGAAAAGGTGGACATTGTGCTGGGGGATACCGTGCCGGAGGGGACGCGGGCCGAGCTGGCGACTCTGATCTATTATCCGAGCGAGAAGCTGCCCCAGCTCAAGGAGCGCTGCGCCGACGAGGAAGCACTGGAACAGTGGTACAGTGAGACGCTGCTGCGGCTCATCGACATCTGCCGCCTCGTCTCTTCCAAGCACACCCGGGAGCATGTCCGGGCCTGCCTGCCGTCCAGCTGCGGTTACATTCTGGATGAGCTGCTCCACGCCCACTTCGAGGACCACGACAAAGACCTCTACTACGGCCAGATCGTCGGCAGCATCATCGAGAATGGTCGCGCCGATAAGTTCATCGTCCGTCTCTGCGAGCTCATCAAGCGGCTGGCCGTGGACAAGCTCCACATCGTGGGCGACCTGTTCGACCGCGGCCCCCGCCCCGACGTCATCCTTGACCTGCTGATGCGCCACCACGATGTGGACATCCAGTGGGGTAACCACGACGTGGTCTGGATGGGCGCGGCGGCCGGCAGTCCTATCTGCATCTGCACTGTGCTGAAGACCACCCTCTCTTACCACAACCACGGCATGGTGGAGGACTGCTACGGCATCAACCTCCGCCACCTGCAGCGGATGGCCGAGCAGTTCTATGGCGACGACGACTTGACCATCTGGATGCCTCACACCGACACTGCCCGCGGCCCCTACACCCCCGGTATGCTCCATCGCTGCGCCGTCATGCATAAGGCCATCACCATCCTGATGCTCAAGCTCGAGTGTCAGGTCATCGACCGCAACCCGGATTTCAAGATGCAGGACCGCGACTTCCTGCGCCGCATCAACTGGGAGAAGGGGACCGTCATGGTGGGCGATAGGGAGTACCCCATGCGGGATACGTCTTTCCCGACGGTAGACCCCGCCGACCCCACCGCGCTGAACAGCGACGAGAAGGTGGTGCTGCAAAAGCTGGTGCAGTCCTTCCGCCAGAGTGAGAAATTACAGCAGCACGTCGAGTTCCTGTACGCCAAGGGCAGTGTCTACCACATCGAGAACGGCAACCTGCTCTACCACGGCGCTGTGCCGATGACCAGGAAAGGCACCTTTGCTGTGGAGCGGTTCGAGGGCCACGCCTACTCGGGCCGCGCCCTCATGGACTACTGTGACGAGCGCGCCCGCCGGGGCTACTTCGCCCCCGAGGGCAGCGCCGCTCGCCAGAGCGGACAGGATTTCCTGTGGTATCTGTGGTGCGGCAAGCTGTCGCCCCTGTATGGCCGCAGCGCCATGACCACCTTCGAGCGGCTGTATGTCGAAGACGCTTCCACTCACACTGAGGTGAAGGACCCCTATTATACATGGTATAATGAGGAAGCCGTCTGCCGCCGCATCCTCGCCGAGTTCGGCCTGCCCGGCACCAGCCACATCGTCAACGGCCATGTCCCCGTGCAGGAGAAGAAGGGCGAGAGCCCCATCAAGGGCGGCGGACGCCTTGTGGTCATCGACGGCGGTTTCTGCCGTGCCTACCACGAAAAGACCGGCATCGCGGGCTACACGCTGGTCTATTCCAGCCGCACCATGTCCCTGCGCACCCACCAGCCCTTCGAGAGCGCCGAAAAGGCTGTGAACGAGAATCTGGACATCCTCTCCCAGAAGAACATCCTCGAGACGGAGAACCACCGCATCCTCGTGGAGGAGACCGACGAGGGCGAGATCCTGCGGGAGAAGGTCCACGACCTCAAACAGCTGGTCCGGGCCTATCAGCTGGGCTGGATCAAGGAGACCCGCTGCGACGACAGTGTGTGGTAAGCAGCGGCAAATGTAAAATTTTCCTGAAAATAAGAGACAAAATCCGAGGATAATAGAAAAGAAACTGGGCAAAACAGAAAATAATCGACGAGCGTGCATTGGGGCTTTGCTTTTTGCTGGAAGTTGTGTATAATAAGGTAGCTGTAATTATGCCAACTGGTTGTGAGCTTTGTACAGCGAGAAGGAATAACGTACCTTGAACTGACCTTTTGGGCCTGCGGGGAGCGGGACTGTGACAAGGAGATCATAAAATTGGAAAAGTTTGTTATTACGGGCGGTAAGCCCCTGCACGGCGAAGTCATCATCTCCGGCGCGAAGAATGCGGCTGTGGGCATCCTGCCCGCTACCATTCTGGCAGCGGACGTCTGCGTCATCGAGAACCTGCCGGACATCAGCGATGTGGCGGTGAGCCTCAAGATCCTCAGCGTGCTGGGCGCTAAGGTCCGGATGCTGAACAAGAACACCTACGAGATCGACACCACCCATCTGACCGGCACCAACGTCCCCGACGACCTGTCCCGCCAGATGCGCGCCAGCTACTATTTCCTCGGCGCACTGCTGTCCCGCTTCGGCAAGGCACAGGTGGCCATGCCCGGCGGCTGCAACCTCGGCCCCCGCCCCATCGACCAGCACCTGAAGGTGTTCAGCGCTCTGGGCGCAGAGGACAGTGTGGACTACGGCATGATCACCGTCCACGCTGACGAGCTGAACGGCGCTCATATCTTCTTTGATAAGGTGAGCGTGGGTGCTACCATGAACGGTATGCTCTCCGCTGTCATGGCCAAGGGTCAGACCATTCTGGAAAACTGTGCCAAGGAGCCCCATGTGGTCGATCTGGCCAACTTCCTGAATATGTGCGGCGCTGATGTGCGCGGCGCAGGCACCGATGTCATCAAGGTGCGCGGCGTCGAGCAGATGCACGGCTGCACCTACAGCATCATCCCCGACCAGATCGAGGCCGGCAGCTACATGGTGGCTGCTGCAGCCACCGGCGGCGATGTGCTGGTGAAGAACGTCACCCCCAAGCACCTCGAGCCTATCACCGCAAAGCTCCGCCGTGCGGGCATTGAGGTGGAGGAGTTTGACGATGCTGTGCGAGTTCGCCGCACCGGCGACATCCTGCCCCTCAAGATCAACACCATGCCCCACCCGGGCTTCCCCACCGATATGCAGCCCCTGATGGGCGTTCTGCTCAGCGTGGCAAAGGGGACTTCCACCGTCACCGAGAGCGTGTGGGATAACCGCTTCCGCTATGTGGATGAGCTGCGCAAGATGGGCGCGAATGTCCAGGTGGACGGTCAGGTGGCCGTGTTCGAGGGCGTGGAAAAGCTTTCTCCCGCTCCGCTCCGCGCTTCCGACCTGCGCGCCGGTGCAGCGATGGTCGTTGCAGCCCTGATGGCCGACGGAACCAGCGAGATCGAGGAGATCGGTCATATCGAGCGCGGCTACGAGAACATCGTGGAGAAGCTGCGCGGCCTCGGTGCTGACATCAGGAAGGTGGAGCGGATGCCCGCTGCACTGGAACAGGCTCTGTAATTAGAAAAACCTCTCCGTCACGCCTGCGGCGTGCCGCCTCCCCCTGTCGAGGGGAGGCATTGGCAGTCCGTCAGGTCCCTGCGTTTTTATGACTGCGCAGCAGACGGAGGGGTTTTATTTGTTGAGGTTTATCATGTCTGAATTTATCTCTCTTTATTCCGGTTCCTCCGGTAACAGCAGCGTCGTGCGCTGTGGGGAGCGGTATCTCATCGTGGATATGGGCAAAGGCGTCCGAACCACCGGCGCAGCCCTCAAGGAGCTGGAGCTGAACATCTCCGACTGCGACGGCATTCTTGTCACCCATGAGCATAGCGACCATGTGAAGGGCCTTTCCACCTTCCTGAAAAAATATCCGCTGCCAGTGTACGGCGCAGAGGAAACACTGGAATTTCTGGACGCAAACGGCGTTGTCCCGGCCACTTGCGACATGACAGCCCTGACGCCGGGCAGGGAAGAGGACATCGGTGTCTTCGGGGTCAAAGCTTTTCCCACCAGCCACGACGTCCCCTGTGTGGGCTACCGCATCCACACCCCCGACGAGAAGACCATGACCATCGCCACCGACCTCGGTGTGCTGACTCCTGCTGTACATGAAGCCCTCTCCGGCTGCGACCTTGTGGCCCTCGAGAGCAACTACGACCTGCATATGCTCCGCAGCGGGCCGTACCCCTACTATCTGCGCGCCCGCATCGAGTCGGTCCGGGGCCACCTCTCCAACGACGAGTGCGCGGCAAAGCTGCTGGAACTCATCCAGGAGGGCTGCAAGAAGTTTGCCCTCTGTCACCTCTCGCAGGAGAACAACACCCCTATGCTGGCGCTGCAGACCGTCTTTTCCACCCTCGGTACGGCGGGCGTCGTGCCGGACAAGGATTGTATCGTCCAGACCCAGCGGCGGAATGAAGTGAGCCCCGCGCTGGCGTTCTGACACTATAAAATCAGAGCAGGAAAAGGAGAAAAGAGCCTATGTCGTACATCATGGCGCTGGACGCCGGAACCACCTCGAACCGCTGTATCCTGTTCAACAAAGCGGGTGAGATTTGCAGCGTCGCGCAGAAGGAATTTGCCCAGTATTACCCGAGACCTGGCTGGGTGGAGCACGACGCCAATGAGATCTGGGCCACCCAGCTGGGCGTGGCCCTCTCGGCCATGAACAAAGTCGGCGCCCGGGCCGAGGACATCGCAGCCATCGGCATCACAAACCAGCGGGAGACCACCATCGTCTGGGACAAGGAGACCGGGGAACCCATCTGCCACGCCATCGTCTGGCAGTGCCGCCGCACCAGCGAATACTGCGACGAGCTGAAAGCCCGGGGCCTGACGGAGAAATTTCGGCAGAAGACCGGCCTCATCATCGACGCCTATTTCTCGGCCACTAAGCTCAAGTGGATACTGGATAATATCCCCGGCGCCCGCGAAAGGGCCGAGCGGGGAGAACTGCTCTTCGGTACCGTGGAGACCTGGCTCATCTGGAAGCTGACCTGCGGAAAACTGCACGTCACCGACTATACCAACGCCAGCCGCACCATGATGTTCAACATTCACACGCTGGAGTGGGACGACGAGATCCTGCAGGAGCTGAACATCCCGAAATGTATGCTCCCGAAGCCGGTGCCGTCCAGCGGTTTTTATGAGTACGCTGACCCGATGCACTTCGGCGGCGAGATAAAAATTGCCGGTGCGGCAGGCGACCAGCAGGCGGCCCTCTTCGGCCAGACCTGCTTTGCCTCGGGCGAGGCGAAAAACACCTTCGGCACCGGCGGCTTTTTGCTCATGAACACCGGTGAGACGCCGGTCACTTCTCAGAATGGCCTTGTCACCACCATCGCCTGCGGCCCCGACGGCAAGGTGAATTATGCGCTGGAAGGCTCTATTTTCGTGGCCGGTGCGGCCATCCAGTGGCTCCGCGATGAGCTGCGCCTACTGGAAGAGGCCCGCGACTCCGAGTATATGGCCCAGAAGGTCAAGGACACCAACGGCTGTTACGTCGTGCCGGCCTTCACCGGCCTCGGCGCGCCCCACTGGGACCAGTACGCCCGCGGCACCATCGTGGGCCTCACTCGGGGCTGCAACAAGTACCACATCATCCGCGCCACGCTGGACAGCATCTGCTATCAGGTCAACGACGTCCTCCGCGCCATGGCGGCGGACTCCGGCATCGTCATGAAGTCTCTCCGGGTGGACGGCGGCGCGTCGGCCAACAACTACCTCATGCAGACCATGGCCGACATCAGTGACCTCGAAGTCAAGCGCCCCCGCTGCGTGGAAACGACGGCGCTGGGCGCGGCCTATCTGGCCGGCCTCGCCGTAGGCTACTGGCAGTCCGCCGAGGACATCACCCGCAACTGGTCGGTGGACCGCGTGTTCCGCCCGGCCATCTCGGAAGAGGAACGCACCAAGCGCATCAAGGGCTGGAATAAGGCTGTCCGCTGCGCCTATCACTGGGCCAGGGACGAAGAGGAATAAGAAGAGAAACAAAACGGTCGGAGTTGCCTGACGAGTAACTCCGACCGTTTTTTGTTATTAGGCAGCTTGAGCGAGGGAAAACCACCGGATCGCAGAGAACATAATGCTCCAACGAGCTGTGCTTTGGGTTTAAATCATCTTAAAGTATTTCAGTGCATCCCTTTCAGGAGTCGATCTCACCCTTGGAAAGTGCAATGACACATTCGCAATGGCTCGATACCTGCGAAATGATGCCATAATCGTACATTTTTGGGCTTCGTTCTCGGAAACAAAGCAATGTGGATTTACGTATGGGGCAGAGGAGCAGGAGAAAGGTGACTCGTTCTGGGGAACAAGGCAAAGAATCAATCATTATTACCAGCGTGGTCGATAAAATCTTGAAGCCACCATAACAAAATACCTACATACGGCGTTTTAGGGTCTGCTTCAGATTGGTATAGCTTGAGGATTGACTGGCAATAGGAAACGGCATCCGTGATGCTTTCAGTTGGAATGCAGCTTTGCAGAGCATCCAAAACGGCTTTTCTTGTCTTTGGCAAGTCTACTCCACTGGATGTACAATTCAAATTAAGGCAGATATTGAGATCGTAGTTGATTTTTTTATCTTCTGAGTAAATTTCTCCATCTTCTTTATACTTGATTTTTGCAATAGTTTCAGGCTCACATGGATTTAGCGTTAGCTGAGGGTGATTTTTAGATCTTTTAGCATCACAGGTATAATCACTAGTTTTACGAGTATTCCGTCTTCCACGATTACCAGAACAGACGGCAAACATATTGTTGTAGTCAAGTCCTTGGCCTCGCTCCGTATTGTCGGCGGGTCTACGAGGAAGCCAATGCTCAATAGTAACCTTGTCGATATCAGGTGGCAGTTCCCGTTCATCTGGGATTTTACGCATACAATATGCACAAATATGCCCTTGTTCAATCATGAGAGATTTGAGAATCTGCTCTTTTTCCGAATGATTTAAGAGCTTATAGGCATCGTAAGATGAAAGATTTCGTTCTGTTGCAATTTTTTGCTTATCCAACAGGATTTGAGGAACAGCTCCTTTTTTGATTACAATCATGTTGACTTTTAACCTCGAAATTGCGTTAGCTTTAATTTGACCCTGCAGGAAGCTAATTCAGAATCATCGTTTCCAATGAGATTCTCAAGCTGTGTTAATGTTGCAGATGCGACCTCAATGTTGTTGTTTTTAAGTGCGTCGTAAAATCCGCGAAATAGCGTCTTAACATTTTTTGGACGTTCGGGCGCTTTCATGATTCCCTCAAGTATACTGTTTGCATCTTTTCCAAATACTTGGCCAGTGGGATCGTGTATTTTAAGATCTTCAAGCATCAACAAATTTTCCTGACTGACGGTTCCGACTACAGCAGGGGCATGTGTGGTAACAATAAATTGAACTTTCGGGAAAATGGTTGTCAAATCATGGAGAATTTGCTGTTGCCATGCGGGATGCAGATGCAGATCTACTTCATCAATGAGAACGATTCCATCTGTCTGATTGATTACATCGCCCAAAAGTTGAGGATTTAATACTGCCATACGGTATGCAATGTCAGCAACAAGACTAATCGTACTTTTATAGCCATCGCTTAATTGGTTGATGGAAATACGCATTCTTTGTTTGTGCTTGTCAGTATAAGAAACATCAAGTTCATTTGTGCTGATATTGTACTGAACTTTTGAATCGTTAGAACCAGTAATAAGATTGTAGCATTTTTCCATAGCAGAATAGACGGCTTCTAATTCAGGAACTGCACCAAGACCAGACTCCTGATTTTGATATTTTTGAACCGTCATTTTTGCAAACCAGCTTAACATCAATTTGATGTTGGCTGTTCCATCGAGGCTATCGATATAGCCGTTGGTACGAGTATTTGTGCCAAAAATATCGGTTTGCTTTTCACGGTGATAATCCCACAGACGACCAGTACCATAATAGGCGAGAACGGGGAGAATCAGAGAGGTGTCACCCTTGCGAAGACGAGTCTGATATTCTTTAGCGATATTAGTAAGTGCAGAGGCATCTTTAATGGTTGTCTGACCTTTAGAGGTGTTAAGCTTTCTACTCCATGCAACATCAACGCCATCAACATAGGATTTTGCAGAAATTTCAACCGGAAACTGTGGTTGAACATCGTTCGTACTGCCAACTGTATAAGCTTTCAAATGTGCCTGTTCTTTTTCGATACCAATGCCTTTGGGACCATCTAAAGCAGTGAATAGTGTACTGAGAGCAATTGCAGCACCTTCCAGAATAGTGGTCTTTCCGGCACCATTTACGCCGACAATAACAGTCAACTGCGGATGAAAAGCAACGTCGATACTTTCAAAACAACGAAAGTTTTTTAAAGTAAGGTTTTGTAAATGCATCAGTTCATCCCTCCGTTTTAGAACTCTTTAATACAACAGGTGAGTTCCATAAAAATTTCTGCCGCAGATAATCTGCGTGTTCAGGTGTAATTAGTCCATCACTGATCTCAGCCATATTGATACTGCCGTACAGCTCACCCCAGTAGCAGTCCAGCAGGGGAGAGCGAGACTTCAGTCCTTCTTTATATGTGTCGAGATCGTGCTGGAGATAATCTGGGAGACCATATTCATACGAACGCTCACGTTGGGTCTCACGGATGCCACTTTCCGTAAGTTGCTCCATGGACACACCAAGTGCCTTGGAGAGCTTATGCATGGTTTCCGCAGAGCAACGTTCTAATTTTGTTTTGCCGCTACATAAATCATTGAGAGTTGCATGGGGTATGCCAGCGGTGACAGCCAGACGATAGCGCGACATGCCCTTTTTACTCATTAGATCATCCAGAATCATTCTAACACCTCCTACGACTCTATTATATCGGTACGCCGACATAATGGCAAGTGGGATTATAATTCAGCTGCCGATCTGCCATCTTGATTAGAAAGCTGTGCGTATGCCGCTGTTCAATAGGGGGAGCAGTGGAATGATTCCCAAGAATGTAATTGTAAATTTGCTGCTTTTGGTCGGTTGTCGGCACTTATCCGGCATTTTAACGGCACTTTGTCGGCACCTTTCCGGCACTTTGCCGGCACTCGTATCGCCGTGCATGATCTGCTGAACAGTGTTGGGTGTATTTGACTAATTTCGGTAAATCTTGATGGCAAATCAACCGCGCAATGAATCTTATAATCATAAATTGAGAACGTAAATTAAGCCTCTTTCATACCATTGAGGAAAAATAACATAATGTTATAAATCATGTGAAAGTTTCTAAATTTTTAAGGTTGTCGTTGAAGATTTCCAAGATGAGGGATATGGGGATATTATTGGCTTTTGCAATATACTGACATACTGTATCATCCCATGGATAATATGGTTTGTTTCGATATGTTACAAATGGACCATCTGTTTCTGGTAGCATTCTCGTCAAAGGAATCTTCTGCATGTTGTTTAGTCCCTGCTTAGTTGTAAACATTCGTGGATTAACACTAAACCAACATCCGAGATCAATTGCCCATGCAATGTCTTTTTCCGTCCCCGTAAACCAGTGCAATACAGGTCTATTCAGATTTATTGTTCGTTCGATTGATGAGAGAACAGGGCGAGTGGCACCTCTAGAATGGATGCTGATAATACGTCCTTTGTTTTTTTCACATTCGAGCAAAGCTGTATGAAAGAATATAGTTTGAGTATCAAGAGAACCCTTGCAGTGGTATGAACCATCAATTCCAATTTCTCCGATATATTTTGTGGATTTAATAGTGCTTAAGAATAATTCCCATTCAGTCATGCGTTTTGAAACAAGCTCAGGATGAAAGCCTAATGCTATGCGCACATTTGGGGTGTTAGAAAAATACTGTGATGTTTTCAAATATGCTCTTGGGCTAGTGGTCACAGCTAAAACATCTGTGTGTTTGGCTTTCACATCTTCAAAAACATTTAGTGGATTTGGATACAAGTCTAAATGGCAATGGTAATCAATCATAATACATTGTTTTCCTTGAGCAAATCACGAATTTCGCAAAGACCACGCTCAAATACTCCTACATACTTGGCTCTTTCGTTTTTGTTTGCAAAGTTTAATTCTCCACGAATTAAACTCTCAATACCAATTGCTTCATATTGAGATACGGCCAACGCAGCTGCGGCTAAATCTCGCGAAGATGAAAATTCTAGATTGTCTACGCAATAGCCTTTATCAGTATTGTCAATCATCTGCGCTTTCATAAATGAAGCGCGTCGGACAAGACAGGGAATGCACACTCCACAATGTCTGTATCCATGACGGTTATATTTTCCACAACTAGTTGTACCCATGATTAGAGATTTCATTAATTCTTGATTTTGGCAGTTAAGGAGAACCTCTCCTTTGGTCCTATACTGATAAGGAAGAATTAAGTCTACTCGGAACCCCATCTCATCCCATATTTCCTGAAGGGCTTTCATGTACAGGGGGTGTGTGGTCTTTGTGCTTAAGCTTCCATTGCGAAGTGGGTCAAGTGGAATATTAAGACTAATAAACCCATTTTCTGGGACATATATTTCTTTCCGACCTTTTTCATTTGCAGAAACTCTGCAAGAAGCTAAAAGCGCGAAGGCAAAGAAGATGATAGATCGTGCACGAGTGGAATTTTCTGAAGCTCCAATCTTTTTTATATAACAACTCCACTGACAAAGATTATCTTCTCCTAATGCATTGGCATATTCTCTTTGGTGCGCCGCATCGCCACGTACTGTTTGTGCAACAAATAGCGGCTTTCGTCCAGTTGTGCAAAGATCGATGCCTCCTACTAAACTATCCATTCCACCAGACAAAAGGCATACACAATCATTTTCCAGCTGATTATGTGATTCTCGAAAATCTATGGACTCCTGCAATGGAACAAAAGTTAATTTCCAAAAATCTCCACTTAAAAAACGAAGCATATACTCTAGCTTTTCCTTGACCTTAGTCCATCCACATATATCATATAATGGGACTTCAAGTTCAATTTGTCTCGTCCAACCATCTGGGCTGTTGCGTCGAAGTATTGCTCTATCCGCAGCAACGATGGACATTGCAAGGATAGTAAAATCAAAAACAGCTGGGGAGAGACTAATACCTGATTTTCGTAATTCATTAAGAAAGTTATTGCCAACATGACCAATGTTCGGAGCTTTCTGTGAGGGAGTTGAGAATAACTCGAAATAGTAGGTGCTCTCGTTATATATATTGGGTAGACCCGCTTTTGTATAGCATATCACTTTGCTCATACTGCAACCTCATATATTTCGAATGTGGTTTTAATTGTTTCCTGAAGCAACTTTTGTGTATTTACTACTTGAGATGCCGTATTTCTTATCTTATTTAATTGATTTGACACCTCAACCTGTATAAAATCCTTCATTTCATTGAGCCTCTTGATTCTATCAGGAAGTGGAATGGCTGAATTTTCGAATGCTTGCCCTACATCCATTTGAATACGAGAAAAAATTTCATTTCCAAGATATGTGCCGGTTAGAGCCCACATTTGATCGTCGGAAAGATGGAATACGTCTGTGTCTGGATATTTTTCCAAGTATTCACTTAATGCTGCAGTTGCTGAATTTTTTGAAGATAATTCATCCAGACTTCCACCCTGTGGACAAGCATGATTTACAATAGCACTAATAATTTGGTGCGCATCAGCACCTTGTGATTTTAATGCGGATAGTGTCTTTCCAAGAGCAAATTCTGAGTCGTCACGAAGTGAACGAAATGTATCAAAAAGATTTGCACCTACCCGCGCCGAAACTCTCATGCGCCTAGAAACAGCTGCCGCACCACCCATTCCAGTTCGTGAGTAATGTCCAAGACTTTGACGCAAAGAATCTGTCGAACCGGAACACACATAGTCGCGTAGATTACGTCTTGCACCTGAAAAACGGGCTCTTGGAGCAAGAAACTGAAGTTGTTGAACGTTATCCGGCTGTATATTATTAGAAATTTCTTCTTTATCCGAATCTGGATGTTCGGAGGAGTCCTTATTTGCTTCGATATCATCTAGCCATGGAGGATCCAAAGAAACTCCAGATTTTGGACCATTGCTTGATGCTGATGTTCCCATACATTCACCACCGTTACTTTAGTATATTTTTAGTTGTCTTAGGCGTGTCCTGGTCTTCTTTCCACTGCTGAAGCAATTCACTCGCCCAAGCGTATTCCTTAAGAGCATTCGCCATGGATGCTTTTCTCGCAGTTGCAGGCAGGGAGTGTAACTCGGTTACGAAATCGCCTGCCAGATTCGGATGTGCATAGATGAGATGCAATGCTTTTCCTAGAGATGGACTGGACCACTGGTCGCTGCGTCCAAGCCGAAAAACTCTATTCATGAGCGTCTTTGCTTCATCTTGTGACAGCGTTTGTAATCCAGTTACCATTTCCGTATAAATTTGCACATCTTTTATGCTTTGCAGTGACTTGAAAACCTCTTCTCCATTTTCCGACAGTTTATCATATGCAGCAAATATTATCGATTTATCACGGCTAAGGTACAATAAAGGTCTCAAGTCGTATTCGCTTAATTTTGGCTCCAGTAACAACCATTCTTTAATAAAGTCATCTTTCCATCTTGTATCTGGAGCTTTGAATTCCTTCCCGGCTTTTAAATCTTCTTCAAGTTGTTTTATTTTTTCGGGCTTTCCATCCTTTGATTTCGATACGATTTCTGTCAAGTACTCAAATGCACTGCCAGAAGCACACCTCTCAAACAGGAGCATCTTAATCAGTATTCCAGAATCTACAGCTATTCCATTTAATTGGGCTACTTTTTTCCGGATCTCCAAAGCATTGAGAAATCGCTTGATTAGTCTTGGATTGCCTTTTATGCGATTCGATGAAACAAGAATCCCCGCGAGCTGCTCAGAAATTGAAATATACTCAGCCATTGTAGCTTGCTCTGTATCGTCTAAGAGTGATTTAACCTCAGCTAAAGATAAGTTTTGCTGCCATGCTTTCGATAACTCTTCCTCAAGATTCGTTTGAACCTTTTTCTGCGAATCGGGTTTTACATGACCTCTTCGAACTTCTAGTTCCAAAAATAAGAGGAATGTATACACTTTAACTTCTGGAATTCCCAAACGCGGTACAGTAATTGGAACTTGTATTAGTTTATCGAAATAACTGGTAACAAGATCGTCCGACAAATCTACATTCCCAAAATGTGCACGAACACCATTGCGAATCATTTGTTCATCAGCTGCAATAATAAACGCGGTTCTCTTTACGAACAAGAGTAAGCGCATCGCTTCCAGTGTTGAGATTGCAGTTTCGGGTAAACATCTATCGAGATCATCTACTAGGACAACAAGTCGAATATTCAACTTTTCAAGAATCTCTTCAAAGTCTTTGCGTAGCTCTTCAATTTGCTGAGTCGTTGACTTTGCTTCATCATCCTTTAATATATCATCAAAATTTGACAAGAGTTCATTTAATGCTGTTCCAACTGCTTCAGAATTTTTTTCTTTATCATCAGGGGTGTCAACACTGTTTTTGACAGAGGATATTAAAGATGCTACAACTCCGACTGGTGCTGCCCCTGGAATTAGTCCGGCTAAAAGCGGTAGTCCGATTTTAGAAACTTGCAACCAATTGATTCTCTTAGTGAATTTCTGAAAACGTTTCCATAAAGTTTTGTCTTTATCTGGAATGTGTTTTTTCTTCATTTCTTCGGATAATTTTTTAGCTACAGATTGAAGCAATGCGGTTTTTGCATCATCATACCCTTGATAGAGCCATGCATTAAATTCCAAAAAAATAAATGTATTTTCTTCAGCACTGTTTTTCTTCTTTAAATCTTCTCCAATCATTTTTACCATCGAAGATTTACCTGAACCCCAGTTGCCTGAAACTCCAATAGATATAGGATTGTCGCCTGATTCATTGATTAAATCCGCAACCGTACTAGAAACAACTGAAAAATGCAGATAGTCGTTAGTGGTTTCTATATCATTCCACATAAAATAACCTCATAAAATAAAAGCAATTACTAAATAAAACGGTGAAGCACAAGTTGACTCTAGAACACAGTGTATAGAGTTGTATATTGTTTACTTGCAATGGTGTTTTCGTTACATTATTGCCACAATAAATCAGGCGTTTTCCTCAAAATTCTCCACCTGCTCCATTACCTTGCGGAAAACTTCCGGGCTATACTTTGGTGGATAGCCGTTTTTGGCAAGACATATCTTGATTTCCAGCTTCAGCTGGTTACGAACATTCTGGTTGTTCAGCCAGTCGGCAAAAGAAGATTTAGTGTCGATGATTTCTTTGACCTTTTTCGCCAACATTTTGCACTTATCGTTGATAACTACACCGTCCACATTCTGGTCGATGCCGTACTCGAAATTATACTGGTCGCGCAGGGCAAGCAGGATATCATAGAACGCCTTTTCCTCAAAGGTCAGGCCGATTTTGCGGAAACTCTCCCGGCTTTCCTTCATCTGGCGCAGCACTTCCAGTGCATGGTTATAGGCGGCTTTGATGATTTCATCGGATGCCTGTTCCTGTGCTTCACCGGCTTCTTCGGCGGCAAGATGCTTGCGCCGCTCGTGATACTCCCGGATGGTCGCTTCCAACATCTGCTCATAGGTCATTGCGGCCAGCTGGTTCACGGCACTGTATTCCCGTATCTGCTTTTTCATCATCTTGACGAGGATTTCCAGCTTGGTGGCGGGCATTTTAACATTGGAGAGCTTTTCAAAGTATTCTGGGCTGAAAATATCTTCTTCCTCGCCGTTATCAAGGATGCTTTCCACCTGATTATACTTCAGGGCTTCTTCCACCATCCGGGCAACATTGCGATTCATGGTATCGGTGTCCACATCGCTGGTGGCGCTCATTTTGCGGACAAAGCCTGCAATCGCCATAAAGCACTGCGCAAGGGCAGATTCGTCCTCATGCAGTTCGCCGGAGGGCTGGCAGATGTCATAGGCCACACGCATCCGCTTTACCGTCTTGAGAAAATAAGTCTTGAACGAAACTTTCTGTGTTCCGTTCCGGCTTTCGATATTCAGTTCCTCGGTCGAAGCAAAAACATGTTCGGCTGCGCTGGTGAGAGCGCGGTAACGCTCCACCGGGTCAGTCTTTTCGATCAGGAACGGAGTAAGGTCGTAACCGGTGAACAGCTGCTTCAGAACGCCCAGTTCATCCCGGAACGCATTGGTTGCCTGCTCCACATCGTCCTTGGTCGGGGCAACGGAAGTGTTGCCGCCGTAAATCTTCATGGCTTCGCGCATATTTTCGCGGATGCCGATGTAGTCCACGATCAGGCCATACTCCTTGCCCGGATACTTCCGGTTGACGCGGCTGATGGTCTGGATGAGCATATGTTTTTGCAGCGGCTTGTCGTTGTACATATAGGTAAGGCACGGCACATCAAATCCCGTGATCCACATATCGACAACGATGACGATGCGGAAATTGGACTGCTCATCCTTGAATGCCGCGTCCAGCGTTTCCGAACGTTTGTCGTTCTTGACACCGCCGAGGTAGTTGTACATATCCGGCTTGTCGTTGCTGCCCACGCTGGCCACCATCGCCATAAAGGGCATCGGTTTCCGCTTGGCAAGCTCCTCTTTGGGGAGCGAAACGCCGTCCGGCACTTTCTTTTCCACAAACCATTCCGGGTATTTTGCCCGGAACTTTTCCAGTAGCGCAAAGGCGATCGGGCGGCTGGAACACACGACCATGGCTTTCTGCACTCGGTCGGGGTCTTTTTCGCAGGAGGAAACATAGTGGTCGTGGATATCCACTGCCAGACGTTCCAGACGTGAAGGCTCGCCCAGAATGATTTCCATGGAACTCATGGCTTCCTTGCTGGCTTCGATGTCCTCTTTGGTCGCACCATCTTCGGCGCAGCGTTTATAGTAGGCTTCGATTTCCTTGACCTTTTTCTTGTCCAGCAGGACTTTTGCAATGCGGGGATGATACTTGATGGGCACGGTCAGGCCATCGGCAACTGCCTGATCCATGGTATAGCGGTCGATTTCGTTGCCGAAAGTCTGGTAGGTTTCCATGATTGGGGTGCCGGTAAAACCCACAAAGGTGGCCTGCGGAAAGGCTTCCCGCAGCACCTTGGCATAGGGCTTCGACACCAGTGCTTTCATGTTTTCATCGGAATCCTTGCTGAACTGAATCTTTTTGGAGTGTTCCAGCTGTGTCCGGTGCGCTTCGTCCGAGAAGCAGACAATATTCCGCCGGGGGTTGATAAGGCCGATTTTATCCTCCTTGCGGTCGCAGAATTTTTGAATGGTACAGATGTAGAACCCGCCGCTCTGCCGCTTGCTTAGTTCGTTCCGGAGCTGCTTGCGGTCTTTGACAACAGACACCTGCCCCAGATTCAGAAATTCCTGACTTTTGGTGAACAGCTTGGCACTCTGCTTTTGCAGGTCATCACGGTCCACAATCATCACGATGGTGGGCGAGCCGATCTCCGGGGTGTCGGCGCAGCGCAGGGCAAGCTGACGCGCCAAGAATGCCATGGTGTAGGTTTTGCCGCAGCCGGTTGCACCAAAATAGGTGCCGCCTTTGCCGGTGCCACTGACAACAGACTGCACGATGCTCTGCTTCAGCTTCCGTGCGGCGAAGAACTGCGGATAGCGGCAGACAATCTCCACTTCGCTGCTGTCGTAGATACTGTCCTGAAAATAGATGTAATCCCGGAAGATTTCAAGGAACCGTGCCGGACTGTACACGCCGTTGATGAGCGTTTCAGTCTCGGCAAAAGGCAGGGTGGAAATCTGGTCGCTATCATTCACGCGCCGCCACGCATAAAAATGCTCGTAGGGAGTGCGGACGGTGCCCAGCCGGGTCTTGACCCCATCGGAGATGCAGGCAAGCGGGCAATAATGCAGCAGATGCGGAATGTCCCGCCAGTAGCGAATCGTGATCTGCTCCCATGCGTCGTGAATGGTGGCGTTGGCATCTGCCGGATTTTTCAGTTCAATGACGCACAGCGGCATCCCGTTTACGAACAACAGCACATCGGGGCGGCGGTTCTCTTTCTGGCCGTTGTTGGTGTACTCGATGGTAAACTGGTTCACCGCCCGGAAGATGTTTTTCGCCGGGTCGTCGAAGTTGATGAGGGGCACCATGCAGGGCAGACCGCTCTGCGGCACAAACTGGATGCCGTAGACCATCCAGTTGTACACCTTGTGCAGTGTTGCAAAGTCGCTTTCGCCACCGGCAAGGTGCACGGTATCAAAGATGCGTGTCCGCTCTTCCTCGGTCAGCTGCGGGCTGGAACTGCGCAGAAACTCCATAAAGTCCTCTGCGATAAGAACGTCATGCCGGGACTTGCGCGAGATGGTGTTCCCGGCAGCATAAGTCCAGCCAGCCTTTTCCAGCAGAGCAAGAAAGGCGTTCTCGTAATCCGATTCGCAGTAGCGGCCCTGATAGTCCTTCAACTTCGCCATAATTTATGCCTCGTCTGTTTTCTGTGCTTCCTCGATGGAACCTTTGATCAAAATCGGGCAAATGTTCTGGATTTGATTCTTTAACGTTTCGGCAATGCCTTTGCGGGTGTTATAGGCTTTGAAAATATCCACAATGTCCTGCTGGATTGTCACATCCGGCACAGGAATCTCTACGCTGCACATTTCGTCCCAGTCAAAGGTTTCCCGTGCAGACCCCCAAGAGTGGAACCGCGCGTAGCGGTCAAACTTATCCCGGCAGAAGAAAAGCATTAAATACTCCGGGAGCAGATAATTTTCATCTGTCTTAAATACCGTGGAGATAGAAGAAACGAGATAGGTGTCCTGAGAATCATTGAACCCCAGTGACATTTTATCTCCTCGCCGGGAAGTGTCCGCAACATAGGCAATCGCTTTGGGAGGAAACAATTTATAGCTGGTCAGGCTGACACCATCCATATTGGCTTTTGTCGTAATCACCTGCTTGGAAACAGACAGACCACGAACAAAATCAACGGACAATCCAATATCATTTCGCTGTTCGCATGGTGCAAGATAACGCCCAATTGCAGTGATTGGAGATGTTTCACGGATTTTTTCGATATAAGCGTCGCAAACCAGCTTCAAATCCTCAAGTCCACGCTCATAGCTTTTCTGGTTGGCAAGCATGGTATTGTAGACATTTACATACTTCTGCTGGATAGGGAACGAGGGAAGCTCAATACTCATATCGCATAGAGCATCCCACGAAAAGACCTCAGTTGAACTCCCCCATGAACGAAAACAGGCTTCTCTATCCCACTCGTCACGTTTGAAATGCAAAAACAGATAGTCTGATAATACAGTATCTTTCATAGTAGGCTTAATATGAAAAGCAATATTATTCCAACTGATGAGAAAAGATTCTTCTGTGTTGTTGTATCCAAAGCCTATCTTTTTGCCATGAGTTCTGGGGTTGTAAATAAAATCACCGGGATGAACAACTAAGAACTTTGATAGGTCCGTGCCGGTCATATTGGCTTTCGTGGGAATGATTTCTTTTGTGATAGTCATTCCGTGTACATCATTAGAACCATATAATAATTTGGAATTGGTTTCAGATACAGGTTCAATCAAATCTGCAAATTTGTACTCAGTCAATCCCATAGCCAATCCCCCTGAATGCTTCCTCCAGCATCCGCTGGGAATCCTTTTCCTGCTTCATGATGTTCTGCATCTCTTTCTGAATCCGCGCCATCTCTGCTTCGTAGTCGATGCCCAAATCATGGTCGATGAACTCAATGTACTTGCTGGGAGTCAGTGCCCAGCCGTTCTGCTCAATTTCGTCCATGCCCACACTGCGGTACAGCTCCGGCACGGCATAGGATGCGCCATCGGTGCCTTCGTTCTGCCAAGTGTGGTAGATGCCTGCCGCACGGTCGATCTGGTCGGTATCCAGTAGAACTTTCTTTTTGCCCTCGCCCTTGACCGGGTTTTCCGTCCACTGGCGCAGATCCATGAACAGAATCTCGTGTTCCCGGTTGCGCAAGGCTCTGCCGTGATAATTGCCGCCCTTTTTGGTCTGGTTGAGAATCCACAGGGTCACACTGATATCCGTGGTGATGAAAAGTTCGCGCGGCAGAACGATGATGGCTTCCACTTTATCGTTCTGGATCAGCTTTTTACGGATGTCCAGCGTGTCGCCATCGTTCAGTGCGCCGTTGGCCAGCAGGAACCCGGCCACACCGTTGGCAGGCTTCAGGTGGGAGAGGATGTGCAGAATCCACGCATAGTTGGCGTTGCTCTCCGGCGGCGTGGAATAATCAGCCCAGCGGGGGTCGTCCTTCAGGTTGCTGTTGTACCAGCCTTTCAGGTTGAAGGGCGGGTTCGCCATGATGTAGTCGAAGTGCAGACCTTTGTGCAGATCATGGGTAAAGCTGGAATCGTAAGTTTCGCCAAGGTTGTGGCTGATGCCGCGCAGGGCAAGGTTCATTTTGGCAAGGCGGTAGGTGGCGGCTTCTTTCTCCTGCCCGTACACGTTGATGCGGTTGATATCGCCCTGCTTCGATTTCACCAGTGCGGCACTCTGGACGAACATACCGCCAGAGCCGCAACAGGGGTCATAAAGTGTGCCGTCAAAAGGTTCGATCATGGCGGCAATCAGCTGCACAGCATCGTGCGGCGTGTAGAACTCGCCCTCTTCCTTTGTGGCGTTGACCGCAAACTCCTTGAGGAAGTATTCGTAAACACGACCGATCAGGTCTTTTTCCTCACCGAACTGCTTGTGGCTGATCTTGTTGACCTCATCGACAATCTTTTTGATGTCGTTGGGCGCAAGGTTGCGGGTGGTAAAGGTACCCTCGACAAAGCAGCCTTTCAGCTGTTCCGATCCGGCGGCAAGGCTGTGCAGTGCGGTGTCCAGCGCAACATTCAGGTTGGCACTCGGCGTGTTGATGATGGTATTCCACTGTGCTTCCGGCGGCAGACTGTACGTTCCGTCGTCAAAGGTGGGGTCATCAAAGAACGCCGCCTTGATATCTTCATCGTCCGGGTCAAGCCCCTGTGCTTTCAGCTTGTTGCGCAGGTTTGCAATGCCATCTTCGTATTTCTCGCCGATAAAGCGCAGAAACACAAGGGTAAGCATCATATCGCGTTTTTCAAAGAACGAGCCGGAATTTCGCGCCGCGCGCAGATAGTCCCGGCAGTTGAACAAAATCCGATCCAGATTCAGAGCTTTTTCTTCGGCCTTCTTTTTTGCCATCGTGTGATTCCTCCGGGTGAAATGTAGTCTTTTCAAAATTTTATTATTGATAGTATCAAGCTGTTTCTTCAAAAATTGTCTCCTGAGTGTTAAGGTAATTCTGGAGATTGATGATGGAATCAGGAGAATTTATCTTGAATGTATTTGGCTCTTCTTCAGGAGGTTCAGCACCGTTATCTTTTGCAAGTTTGACGGTATAGGCATAGATATACCCTACAAGAACCTCTAGCTCTTCTGCGTTCAGCAGGACAATGACTTTTTTATAGTCCTTGCAATTTTTAAGATTTTTTGACGCTGTCATCAGCCTGTTGATTATATCGATGTTCATATTTCCGCTACGGATGGCATCTGTATAAACTTGAAGCGCAGTCCTAAACTCGATAACCTCTTTTGGCTCATAATTTTTGACGGTGTTATATGCCCAGACACCAGCACTTGTAGCCACTACACCAATTGCAGCAAAGATGATACCCTTTTTGTGCTGCTTAACAAAGCGAATCGTTTTAGCCCCTCGCATTTCGCTTGCAGTATTTAAACTGATAGGTTTCAAATGCTTTACGATTTGTCCTTTGTTTGGACCACTTGCGTAGCGAATCACACTGCCAAATCTTTTATACAAGCCGGTAGCTAAACCAACTGCAAGGTCGTCTGGTATAAAGAATGAATCTTGTACCACTGGCATATAGCGCATCTCCTGTTCCTATACAATTCACACATGGAATTCACTGATACCATTCCGGTCGCCGCGTTTTGAGATACGGCACCCGGCTGCGCCATTCCCACACTTCCGATAAGTCAAGCTCACAGGTTAATAATTGCTCACGGTCATCGGCCTTCAGCAATACCTCGCCGCTGGGATGGACGACCAGAGACTCCCCGGAAAATTCCATTGCATCTTCGGTGCCCACCCGGTTGCACATGGCGACAAAGACCTGATTCTGCATTGCTTGTACCCGAATTTCCCACTCGAACAGTTCCATGTTTTCGGCTTTGGTGTTGGCCGTCGGGATGATGACCAAGTCCGCGCCTTTCAGGGCGCAGGTACGGATACTTTCCGGCAAATGACGGTCGTAGCAGATCACGATACCGATTTTGCCAAACGGTGTGTCGAATACTTTGAAGCCGTCATCCGAAGGAGTGTAGTAATCCTGCTCGTAGAATTGCGGTGCCTGTGCAATGTGTACCATCTTGGCTTTGTCCAGAATTTCTCCTTTCGGGCTGATCCAGAGAGATGTATCGCAACGTTTTCCATTCTGTTCCAGATAGACATTGGGTGAAAAATAATAGTGATACTCCGCTGCCTTTTGCGCAAGAGCCTGCACAGCTGCAGAATCTTCGGTTAGACAGTACGACCCAGCATCCCGGTTTTCGTACTGCGGGAAGAAGGGCGAAAGCTGGATCTCTGGAAAAAACAGCAGATCACAGCCAGCTGCTTTGCTACAGAAGTCAAGCGACTTTGCGAGATTTTGATTCATTTCTTCCTGCATGGAACATTGCGCCATTGCCAACTTCAAGGGTTTCATTTCAATTTTCTCCATGAAAGTGTAATTACTAATATTTTATCACAGACCAGCACAAACATCAATTCTGCTATAAGAATTGAACAGGATTTTGTTGAAGCTTGCCTTGTGACATGGTATACTTTTTACAAAAGGGAAGGGTGGGTGCCATCAGAAGGTACGAAAAGTGCGGAGTACCGATGTATAGCGCGGGTATGGACGATTAAATTTAGATTGGCGTGATATCGGGCAAAACAGGAAAATAACTTGTACCTATAGAACAAGCACCGTCTTATCGGGAGGTCACCATGGAACCATCAAAAGCAACCAGTGTCAATAGCCGAGCGGAAGAATTGTTTGTTCAGCTGTTCTGTGAAGCGTTCGGTCCGGAAAAAACAGAAAATTTGCAGGTTCAGTATCCGTGTGTTGATATCTATGGTCGGCATCGGTACATCGACTTTGCATTGGAATCGCCTGAATCCAAAATTGCAATCGAGATCGATGGAGAGACTTACCACAACCCCAGCAAGGTTTCTGAAAACAAGTATGCAGACGACCTTCTGAAGCAGAACAGTCTGGTTTATGATAACTGGAAGGTTTATCGTTGGATTTACAGTCAGCTGGAAAAGCAGCCGGAAAAGGTCAAGGATGAGCTGATTACATTTCTGGGCAGCAGTCCGATGTTCAAGGCATTTGAAGCAGACCTTCCGGTTCAGATGGGTCAGACAATCGAACTCCGGGATTATCAGCAGGAAGCCATTGAGAACCTGAAGAAGATGCGGGAGAATGGAAAAACCATCGCACTGTTGTACCATGCGACAGGCGTAGGAAAGACTATCACCGCAGCTACGGATGCGAAAGCCGTGGGCGGACGCACGCTGTTTTTGGTAAATGCGCTGAAACTGGCATCTCAGGTGAAGAACACATTTGCGAGGGTGTGGCCGGAGGCGACACTTGGCGAGTATACCGGTGGACAGAAAGATGTCTCGCAGGCCGTTATTTTTGCAACCGTCCAGAGCATTTCCAAGAATTTGGAAAAGTTCTCGCCCACAGCGTTTGACTACCTGATTGTTGATGAGTGCCACCATGCGGCAGCGAATACCTATCAGAAAATCTTTACATATTTCCACCCGAAGTTCATCCTTGGTCTGACAGCGACTCCGGAACGCAGCGATGGCGAGGATATGCTGGAACTGTTCCAGAATGTGGCTCACAAGATGGATTTGAAAACATCTGAAATATGTAAACGGAAAAAAGACGGTGATCTTCTGCACCAGTGTAGACCATGCAGCGGAAATCGCAAAGTTGTTGCGTGACAATGGAGTAAAGGCAGAAGCCGTTTCCGGGCGTGACCGTGTGGAGATTCGGGAGAAAATCCTGAAGGATTACGAAACCGGGTCAACGGACGTATTGTGTGCCTGCGATTTGCTGAATGAAGGCTGGGATAGTCCGCACACCACGGTTCTGTTCATGGCGCGTCCTACAATGTCCAAAACCATCTATATGCAGCAGCTTGGTCGTGGTACGCGCCGTTGTCCAGGCAAGGATGACTTGCTTGTCATCGACTTCGTAGACAACGCCAATATGTTCAATATGCCGTATAGCCTGCATCGTGTGCTGGACATTGCAAAATATCAGCCGATGGCCTATGTGCTGGCACCGGAAAATAAGCGGAAATTGGATCAGGATATGCTTTTCAAAGGCGAGAAGCCCGAAGCATGGCTGGATGTTCCCATTGACGTGGACGACTATGAAATCATTGACCTGTTCAACTGGCAGAACAGCGTCAAGGATATGATTTCGCAGATTGAATTTGTCCGCATGGTCGATGTTCAGTCTGAAACGGTCGAACGCTACATCAAGGACGGAAAAATCAAGCCTGATCTTTCCATTCCGTTTGGGGATAAGCGGATGTTCCACTATTTCCGAGAGGAAAGCATCCGAAATATTGCTAAACAGTACGGCTGGGATTTGATCACACCGCAGAACATGGCAGACAAGTTTATGAAGTTCATCGAAACAATGGACATGAGCTTTTCTTATAAGCCGGTGCTGCTCAAGGCAATCTATGAGTATATGGACAGCAACGGTCGGGTAGCTCTGCCGGATGTTGTGGATTATTTTATCGACTTCTATGAAGATCGTAAAGCGCATGGGATGATAGCAGAAAAGCCGAACAGCATCTATCAGAAGGGCGGATACACCCGGAAAGATGTGGAGAAAAATGTTCTTTCCAATCCGTTTAAACGGTTTGAGGATATGCGTTTTCTGATGCGCTGCAAGGATGTTGAGACCATTGAAGTTAATCCTATTATTTTCCATAAGCTCACGAAGGAAGATTGGTTGTATATCGTGGATGTTTGCGATAAAAGTCTGGGAAAGTACTATACACGGCTCAAAAAATAATCGTATCATAATGAAAGATGTGAACGGGCCAATATAAGGGAAGGGCAGGTGCCAACAGAATGTACGAAAAGCAGGGAACACCACCATGCGGCGCATTTAACGCCTACATATGGAACAGCTGCATGGATGAGATAGCGGATGCAATTACAGACATTGCACTGCTTCGTGTAAGCGAGCTGCGTTTTAGTGCTATCCCACAGGAAAAGCTTGCCTGCGCAGAGCTGCGTTCTCTCTGCCTGGAACGCACTGTGCATATTGAAATTGACGAAAACACGGTTTATTTCTCATCGGCTTTCTTCGGTGAATTTATACTGCACACTGGTGGTGCAACAGGCATTTTCGCAACAGAAGATGCTGCCCGCCTGTGGGTATCGTGCAAGCTGATCCTGACACCCGGCGGGCACAGCTTGGAAGTTTTGCAGGTCAGCCCGACAGTCCAGAAAGAAATGGTAGAGCGACCACTGCTTCCATCGCCAACTTTTCAGGGTGTTAGCGCAAACCAATATCTGCTGCCCGACTTCTCCGGTATCAACGATGCCGCACATCAGGAAGCTCTGGAGCAGGAAGCAGTGCGATTCCTTATGCAGTATTTCAGGGAAGCGGTAGAATGTCCACAATCGGTTTCCGTCCACAAAATTGCAGAAGATAAGATGGGACTCACCCTGATAACAGACAAATCCCTGTCGGATGATCTTAGCGTTTTCGGGGAAACGATCTTTGCAGAATCGGATGTCGATGTTATTGCAGAGGATGAGTCGGAGAAGCTTCACTGTGCAGCGGGCACCGTTCTACTGGATCCCGATGTGTTCATGACAAGGAACATGGGCAACTACAACTTTACGCTGGCTCACGAGGTTTACCACTGGTATGCGCACCGGGCATATATGCTGGTGCGGATGCAGACGCAGCATATCCCGGCAGTGCAGCGGTGCTATGTAAACGGCAGCGGCAGGCACAGCCCGGAGGAACTGGCAGAGATTCAGGCAAATGCGGTGGCGGCGCGCATCCTGATGCCCCGGAAGGCAGTGCAGATAAAATACGGGGAAGTCTTGCAAAAGTACGGTACAGCAGATGAAATGGTTGTGGCAGACCTTGCGATTTTCTTTGCGGTGTCCAAACAGACGATGCGCATCCGGCTGAAAGAGCTGGGACTTATGGACAATGCGGCACCGCAGCAGGATATGCGCAGAATCGACCGCCTTTCTCTTTTCGATGTCTTTTCCACAGATAGAAATCTGCAACGGTTGCTGGTGTCCGGTGCGTATCGGTATGTGGATGGCTATATTGTAAAAAACGAACCGAAATACATTGAAAAAGACGGAACAGCGACAAGACTGACCCAGTATGCGGCTGCACATCTGGAAGAATGCACGATAGAATTTAAGACTGTGCGGCGTAAGGGAAAAGTAGAAGATTCGCTGATGCAGCGGTATCAGTACAGTGAACTGGAGGCGGACTGCGAACAAGCTTTTACAGAAGAAGAACTAAAGCAGCATCGGGCGGGCTTTGAGCAGTTTGTAAAAGAAGAGTGCGTAGATGATCTGGCACCGCCGGAAAAGACATTCTGTGAACTGTTGGCTCCATATGTAAAGAATATGACAGGAACAGATTTTGAGGCAGATACCGGAGTGCGTCGCGTAAAATTGAGGAAGATTCTGGATGGCAAGTTTAACAATCCGGAGGTGCGCACGGTGGTTGCCATCTGTGCAGGGCTGAATCTGGATATTATGGAAACAACAGAACTCCTCCAGAGTGCAGGACATATCCTGCTCAACACAAGGGAACACTGGGCATACAAGTACATTATCGTCTGCGGTGAAGGAATGCTGCTGGATGAACGAAACAGCATCCTGATCGCTCTTGGGGTTCCGCCGCTGGGCAGCCGGACAATCGCCTGAGAAAAAAGCATAATAAAGTGAGAGCACATGAGCCGTTAAATGGCTTGTGTGCTTCTTTTTTTGCCTTGAATGTGATGGTTTTGTGAAAAAATGAGAAAACAGGTTGTTTTTTACTCGAAATCGGTGTGCTTTATGAAGACTTTTATTTTTGAAAAGGGGGTGAACTCCAGGAGTTCACAGGCTTGGAAGGCGTTGTAGTAGAATGGAGATGTTCCCGGAAGAGAGCGAAGGAGATAATCTGAACCTCTGGGAACAGAGGACTTTGAAAACAAAATGAGCCATCCCGGTGAGATACGAAGGAAAACGCCGCTGAAATATGGGGCAGGAACGGACCGGGAGAAAATGGTGGCCGCAGTTAAACAAGCAGGAGAGAAAATGGAGGAGGATTTATATGGGAATTTCGACAATCACCTTGCAGTACAGCAATGAGCGAGGCAACAAGAAAAACACCAGCTATCCGTTCAGATTCGAGATCCAGTCGGTTGAAGAACTGAAGAAGGTTGCGCAGTTCGATCATGTCTGCGGAGAATATGCAGATGGCAAAAAACACCCGTGGAAATATCATCAAGGGCTATCGCAGCAAGAAGAGTTTCCGAAAAGCCAACTGCCTTCCGGTGGACTGCGATAACACAAACCCGAATCCGCTGGAGACAGATATCCCAGCAGAGGAATGGAAAACGCCGAAAGATGTACAGGCAGCGTTTCCGGATGTACCGTTCTATGTGGTATATTCCAGAAATAACATGAAGGAAAAGGATGGAAAAGCTGCACGTCCGCGATTTCATGTGTATTTCATTATCAACGAAACTGCGAGCGAAAAATATCTTGCAAAGCTGAAAAAGAAAGTTCAGGAATACTTTCCTGCTTTTGACCCGGCGGCATTGGATGCGGCGCGCTTTCTGTTCGGCGTAGATGATCCCAAAGTCGAATTTTATGAAGGCAACACACCGTTGAACGTATTTATGGCAAGGCTGAATACACTGCCGGAGGTAATCCCCATTGGGCAGCGGAACGGTACACTGTCCCAATATGCGGCGAAGGTGCTGAAGCGGTACGGTGACACCGAACAAGCAGAAAAACTTTTTGAAGAAGCTGCCGACCACTGTGAAGAGCCGCTGGATGATCTGGAACTGAATACGATCTGGGACAGCGCAAAATCGTTTTACCATCGCGTTATCGAAAAAGATGCCAATTACCAGAACCCGGATGAATATGCATGGGATGATTTTGACGAAAGCGGCGGTGTTACCAGCGATACGATCAAGCATATTTTGAAAAAGATGAATATCGGAATTCGTCTGAATCTGATTACCGGCAAAGCAGAGATCAACGGGATGCCGCCGCAACACTCCAAGACAAATGCCGCAAATGTTCTGCCGGTAAAAATTATGGACAAGATGACGGAATGGGGAATGTCCTGCTCACGGCAGACGCTGGACGATTGCCTTGTGCTGATCGAGGATGAAAACCGATACAACCCGGTCGAGGAAATGCTGAAGAATACAAAATACGATGGAAAAGACCGTCTTACGGAACTGTCACAAATTCTCGGAATTTCAGAAAATAAGACGTATGTACTGTACCTGACGAAATGGCTGCATCAGTGTGTTGCCATGGCATTGAACGATGAGAACGATCCTTACGGTGCAGATGGTGTTCTGGTTATTCGAGGTCCGCAGGGTGCGGGTAAAACACTTTTCTGCTCCAAAATTGCGATGAGAGCAGAATGGTTTGCAGAGGGTGTGAGCATTGATCCGGACAAAAAGGACAGTGTCATTCAAGCAACTAGTGTCTGGATTGCAGAACTGGGTGAGCTGGATGGAACGCTTAAACGGGACCAGCCTGCATTGAAGGCAATGATGACGGCACGAAGTGATACTTACTGTCAGCCGTATGCTCGTGTGGCAACGACCAAACCGCGTCATACAAGTTTTTGCGCAACGGTCAATCCGATGCAGTTTCTGATCGATGAAACCGGAAGCCGCCGCTGGTGGATCATCGAACCGACTAAAATCGACTGTGACCGGCTGAGAAAATTGCCGGAAAAGTGGTTTCAGCAAATGTGGGCGCAGGTTTATACGAAACTGTATCTTCTGAATCCGCAGGGATTCCGCCTGACACCGGAAGAACGCGAGAAATTGCAGTCCGATAATGAACGCTACAATAAGCCGATGCAGGGCGAAACGGAGATTTTGGACAAGCTGGCATGGGATAGTCCGGCGAGCAGATGGAGATGGACAACGGCGACAAGTGTTCGGGATGATCTTTGTTTGAAACCGCTTTCTGCATCACAAATCGGAAAAGTGCTGATGAAGCTTGCTGAAAAGGACGAACACATTCGGGTCAAAGCATCAGGAGGCAGAAATGTGTATCTGCTGCCGAAAGAGGCAATGAGCGTGGAAGATGATGGCCCGGTTCTATCTGACGAGGTGTTGCAGGCATCAGTATGCTGAAAGCAGGGATAAAATATAGGGTAGGTTAGGTTGAATTCTATATGCGCAGATTTGTAGTAGTAAAGTAGTAGTATTACTACACTATTAAAATAAGAGCAAGAATAGGAAAATACCCTAATCTTCCCAACTGCCCTAACGGGCATACCCCTGACGGAAAGAGTGGAAAAATAGTGAATGCCGAAATTGACAGGGAGAAAAATGACGATGATGAATGCAAAAGATTTTTTGATGCAGATTAAGACGCAGAAAGAGCGCATCCTGTATCTGGAGCAGGATGTAGCGTATCTGGAAGGAGCCATGGCTAACCTCGGTGGACCTACGTTTGGCGTGAAATCCAGCGGTGGCATTAAGAACCGGGCAGGATTCGTGGCTTTTGTAGAATGCAAAGACCAAAAGGAACGGCAGCTGATCGCAGAAAGGGAGCGTCTTGCCGCCCTGATCGCGCGGGCAGAAAATGTGATAGAAACGGTGCCGGATATGAAGGTGCGCAGGGCGCTGAAGCTGTACTATCTGGAAGATAAGAGTGTGGCAGATATTGCCGGCGAGATGAACTATTCCAAACAGCATGTCAATCGCCTGCTGAACCGGGGATATGAGCTGGCAGTGCTGCCGAAAGAGGAAATCCCGGCGTGATATAAAGATGAGAGCGGATGCTCCGGAATATTCCACGATGTTACGCATGAAATGCTTGAATGCTGGATTTCGGTATGGTATCATTATACTGGACAAATGGAAAAGAGAATGTTCTATAAACGCCCGAAAATAACAAGATGAACGAAGCCTTTGCAGGGTGAAACCTGCGAGGGCTTTTCTATTGCCCGGAAAGGGGTATGGAGGTGAAAAGTATGCCGCGAAAACCCTTGAAACCGTGCAGGCATCCCGACTGCCCGAATTTGACAGATGGACAGTTCTGTGAGGTGCATCGGAAGGAAGCAGACCGGGAGTACAACTGGTTCTTCCGCAGTCCTGCGCACAAGGAACGATACCATACTGCTGCATGGCGCAGGGCACGCGCTGCGCAGCTGGCACGGCAGCCGTTGTGTGAGATGTGCATGGCGGAAGGCAGGTACGTTCAGGCAACGCTAGTGCATCACCGAGTACCGTTGGCAGAAGGTGGGACGAATGTCCCGGAAAACCTGTGCAGCCTGTGCGCATCCCATCATACGGCTTTGCACGACCGGATGCGGTGTGATGCAGCGAAAAAAGATGTTTGATTATTGCTTTGATTTTTTGATTTCCGTTTGATTTTCTTTGAAAAAGTGTGAGAAATCAAAAGAATCAAGGACGGGAAAATACCCAAGGGGGATGTCAAATATCTACGGTGCTGCGATAGAAAAACGGTGGGCCAGTCACGCACACAAAAATTGGATTTCAAACAATGGGCAAGTTTTCAGAGAAATCCTGAAAAGCAACGTGGATATGTGCAAAACAGGAGATTGAAAAGCACAAATTGTTTGATTTCTCTGCCGAAAAAATCAAACAAAATCAAAGAAATCAAACCGGAAATGGGGGTGAGAAGATGCCGGACAAAAACGGAGCGAACCGTGGCGGCGCGCGTCCGGGCGCAGGACGGAAGAAGAAACCGCTGACCGAGCGCATCGAGGCAGGGCAGAAGGCAACAGTCCTGAAAGCCCCGGAAGTCGATGCCCTGGAAATGCCGAAAATCAAGGATTATTTTAAGGCAGAACAGCGAATGGGAGAGCTGTATGCAGCAGAGGTCTATCAGGAAACCTGGGACTGGCTCAAAGAGCGTGGCTGCGCAACCCTCATCAACCCGATGCTGCTGGAACAGTATGCCATGAGCGCAGCCCGCTGGGTGCAGCTAGAGGGCATCAACTCCCAGTATGGCTTTATCAGCAAAACGGCGCAAGGAAATGCCACAGCATCCCCTTTTGTGACGCAGGCTCTTGCGTATATGAAGCAGACCAACCAGCTGTGGTATCAAATCTATCAGATCGTCCGAGAAAACTGTTCCACCACGTTTGAAGGAACGCCGCAGGATGACCTGATGGAGCGTCTGCTGAGAGCACGAGATGGAGAAAATAGTACAGGAAGATGATGGATTTTGCAGGATTATAACCCGACACCCCTGATGGCACCGACATCGCATTACGATAAACAGAAGGCAGATTATGCTGTCAGTTTTATCGAATGCCTGAGCCATACCAAGGGTGACTTCTATAATAAGCCGTTCAAATTGCTGGGCTGGCAGAAACAGATCATCCGGGACCTGTTCGGTGTGATCAAGCCGAATGGTTATCGGCAGTTCAATACGGCATATATCGAGTGTCCGAAAAAGCAGGGCAAAACAGAACTGGCGGCTGCCGTGGCATTGCTCATGACCTGCGGAGATGGTGAGCAGCGCGCCGAAGTATTCAGTGCTGCCGCAGACCGGCAGGAAGCCAGCATCATCTTTATGGTGGCGAAAGATATGGTGCAGTTATGTCCGGCACTGGCTTCCCGATGCAAGATCATGGAGTCCCAGAAGCGGATTATTTACAAACCAACGAACAGTTTTTATCAGGTGCTTTCGGCGGATGCAAAAACCAAACACGGATTTTCCATCCACTGCCTTTGTTTTGATGAGCTGCACAATCAGCCGAACGATAAGCTGTTCAATGTTCTGACAAAAGGCTCCGGAGATGCCCGGAAGCAGCCGTTGATGTTCATCATTACCACGGCGGGCAACGATATCCATTCCGTGTGCTACCAGCAACACCAGAAGGCGCAGGATATTCTGGATGGCCGCCAGTACGACCCGACCTTTTATCCGGTCATCTACGGCGCACCCATGGATGCCGACTGGACAGACCCGGAAGTCTGGAAGAAAGCCAATCCATCGTTGGGTGTGACCATTGAAATAGAAAAGCTGGAAGCAGCGTGTAATTCTGCAAAGCAGAACCCGGCAGAGGAAAACGTGTTCCGACAGCTGCGCCTGTGCCAGTGGACAAAGCAGACCGTGCGCTGGATGCCGATGGAAAAGTGGGATGCCTGCGCACAGCCGGTGGATGCCCGCCTGCTGGAAGGCCGCCCCTGCTATGCCGGGCTGGATCTGTCCAGTACCACAGACCTGACCTCGCTGGTGCTGGTGTTCCCGCCGCAGGAGGAAGGAGAGTCATATCAGGTGCTGCCGTATTTCTGGGTCCCGGATGAGACCATGGACCTTCGTGTGCGGCGTGACCATGTGAATTACGACCTCTGGGCGCGGCAAAATCTGATCCTGACCACGGAAGGCAATGTGGTGGACTATGATGCCATCATCCAGTTCATGAGCGACCTGTCGGAAAAATACGATATCCGGGAAGTGGCGTATGACCGCTGGAATTCCTCCATGATGGTATCCCACCTGACCGACCTTGGCTTTACCATGGTCGGTCAGGGCTTTGCCAGCATGAGCGAACCGACCAAACAGCTGATGCGGCTGGTGCTGGGCAGGGGGCTGGCGCATGGCGGGCATCCGGTGCTGCGCTGGTGCATGGACAATGTGGTGGTGCGGACAGACGCGGCAGGCAACATCAAAATGGACAAATCCCGCGCCACAGAACTGCTCGGCACGAATTACAAAAGAGGGACTTACATTATTTTCTTTGGCGATTCGTTCGGTCGTGTTTTCTACCGATGGCAAATTGTTAATTTGACAGTTTGCCACCTGCGTGTACTGATTGCCATGGTTTCCCCCACGAGCGGATTTTTCAGAGTGATACTGCTTTCCAATCAGAAACTTTTTCTGTTCAGGTGTCAGATTCCGACGACCCAGCTGATGTTTGCAGATCCATGCCAGAACATCTTCACGGGTTTCGCAGGTGCAGGAAATCGAGCGGGTGGTATAAGGGATTTCTGGGTGCTGCTGGAGAATCTTATAGCGATTGTGGCCATCAACAAGAATGTTGCCCCAGACAATCAGGGGAGACAGGACTTCACCCTCTGAAAGGATGTTTTCTTTCAGTTGCTGAAATTCTTCATCGGTCAATGCAGGAATCTGAGATTGAAATTCGGAGTCGATGATAAATTCAAACTTGTTTTTCTTCATAGGCAAAATCTCCTTTCAAAAATCTATTGGTACTTTAGCCGTTCTCTCTGCATGGATTTCCTGCCCCCTTCCAGCGGCGTTTTCCGGCTCGCTCTTGCGAGGTCATCACTGAGTATCTCATGCAGACGGTCATGCGGTTCTCAAGGTCCAATGATAGATTTGAAACTAGGTTAACACATTCATGGGAGATTTTTTAGGGCACATTACGTCCGGTTTTTACGAAAGTTGATTTGAATGTCTACTAAAAATCGGACATTCTTTTTCGGAACTTGCGAAAAAGCAATGAAGAATGTGCTTCTGTGGGCTTAGTGTATCACATAGCCAATTTTATTTTTAGGAACTGGTAGTTCCAGTTTTTAAAAAATACGAAGTGAATTTCAAGGCGAAATCGGAACTGTTGGTTCCGGTTTTTCGTATCAACGTGATTTCAAATTTTGGGTGCCGTTCTCTCTGCATGGCTTTCCTGCCCCCTCTCGGCGGCGTTTTCCGGCTCTTCTTCTCAGGGTCATGGCCGGGTATCCCATGCAGACGGTCATTTGGTTCTCAAGGTTCGATGAAGGCTTGTAGAAAGCATATCACAATGAAGCAGAAATTTTTAGGAAGCATTCCTTCCGGTTTTCAGTGGATTTTAGGAGGATCCCAAGGAAAAACCGGAAGGGATGCTTCCGCTTCTTAGAAAATGTTCTGGATAGAGCATACCATAAAATCACTCGATTTTTTAGGAACTATTACTTCCGCTTTTTACCTTCAAAACCGGAAGTAATAGTTCCGGTTTGATGCAATATTGAATGAATCAACGACGATTTTTCGGAAACGATTTTTTCTACAAGAAATTTGCTTATTCAGCGTCTGTTAAGATACGCAGTCGGCACAGTTTATGTGCTGAATATCGGGTTTTGGCGAAGCCCAACAATCGTTTTTGAAGTCGGATTTGTAAAATCAGATTCAAAAATTGCGAGGTGGTACCGGATTACCCTGCTTGCGGCGGTTGCAAATGCGAAAATTTTTGTGCAGAAAAATAACCGTCCGCTTCAAGTTAAACTTGAAAACGGACGGTCTGGCTTGCAAAATAATTTTCAAAATTGGAGGGCAAGTTGAGATGCTTCATAGTACCAGCAAGCAGTGTCTTCGTATATACAAAGACCATTTTTGCTCTGCAAAATACTTGTTGGGAACACCCAAACCCGTGAACTGCATCCGATGGATGCAGACTTAGCGTCTCTAAATGAGAAAGTTTATGGCTCTAACACATTGTCAGCCATTGGTAAACAACTTTTTCCAACCAAAAAAGAAAATAGCGATGAATTGAGATGAACATTGCAGAAAAATGTGATACAATAGAAAATGAAAATCCAAACAACAGGAGGAACCCCCTCGTGGCAAATAATGTGAACGTCAAAAAACTGGAAGCTGACCTGTGGGAGTCGGCAGATCTGCTGCGTGCAGGCTCTAAACTCACCTCGAACCAATACTGTATGCCGGTATTGGGACTGATTTTTCTGCGGTATGCGTACAGCCGCTTCAAACTGGTGGAGCGGGAGATCCTGAAAGACCGTCCCGTGCGCGGCGGTCGGGTGCTGCCGGTGGAGCAAAGCGACTTTGCCGAAAAGAGTGCACTGTTTCTGCCCAAGGAGGCGCAGTACAATTACTTAGTCAATTTGCCTGCCAACATCCCGGAGCAGGGGCTGACCGGCATTGAGGGCAATCCTCTGAACAGTCTGGGCGAAGTGGTGAACAACGCCATGGAACTGGTGGAGCAGCAGAGCGAGCAGCTGCAGGGCGTTCTGCCGAAGGACTACACCATCTTCTCGGATGAACTGCTGGGGGAACTGTTGCGCATCTTCAACAATGATGCGTTGGACGATGTGGACGGCGATGTGATCGGCCGTATCTACGAGTACTTTTTGAATAAGTTTGCCAAGAATGTGGCACAGGATGACGGCGTGTTCTTTACGCCGAAATCGCTGGTGAAAATGATCGTCAATGTGCTGGAGCCTGCCCACGGCGTTCTGTTGGACCCGGCTTGCGGCAGCGGCGGTATGTTTGTGCAGACCGGCGACTTTGTAAACCATGCGGGCATGATCGCCAACAACACCATGACGTTCTACGGACAGGAAAAGGTGGAGTACAACGCAAAGCTCTGTCTGATGAACATGGCCGTGCATGGTCTGACCGGCGTGATCAAGTCTGGCGATGAAGCCAATACCTTCTATCACGATGCCCACAACCTGAACGGCTGCTGCGACTATGTGATGGCAAATCCGCCGTTTAACGTGGATAAGGTCAAGTCGGAGTCGGCGCAGAGTGCCGGGCGGTTGCCCTTTGGCCTGCCCGGTGTGAACAAGGCCAAGGAGATCGGCAACGCAAACTATCTGTGGGTGTCCTATTTCTACTCCTACCTGAACGAGCATGGCCGTGCGGGTTTTGTGATGGCGTCCTCGGCTACCGACAGTCAGGGCAAAGACAAGGATATCCGTGAAAAGCTCATCCAGACCGGCCATGTGGACGTGATGATGAGCGTGGGCAACAATTTCTTCTACACCAAGAGCCTGCCCTGTTCGCTGTGGTTTCTGGATAAGGGCAAACCGGAACATCTGCTGGACACCGTATTGTTCATCGACGCCCGCAACTATTATACCGTGGTGGACCGCACCCAGAATGAGTGGAGCGACTGGCAGCTGAAGAACCTCAACGCCATTGTCTGGCTCTATCGCGGCGAGGTGGACAAGTACAAGGGGCTTTTGGCGGAGTATCACGCAGAGCTGGCGGACGACCGCCCCTTTGCAGAGATTCAGGCTGCAATGGAACAAAACGTGCAGGCCAAGCGGGAAGAAGTAAAAGCCGCTGTGGAGGCAGCACCCCGCAAAGAGCGCAAGACCACGCAGGAAAAGTTCGACAAGGAACTGGAAACCCTCAGCGAGAAGCTGACCGTTGCCAAGGAGGCCGTCTGGCTCATCGAAAAGTTTGGCGATGGCGTTTATCAGGATATCCCCGGTCTGTGCAAGGTGGCAAGCCGAGACACCATCCTCAACGAGAAAGGCGCATCCCTGACGCCCGGTGCCTATGTGGGCGTTGCACCCGTGGAGGATGACGGTGTGGATTTTGCCCAGCGGATGAAGGAGATCCACAAGGAATTGCTGGAATTGCAGGCAGAGTCCAACCGCCTGATGGAAACCATCTCGAAGAATTTGGAGGAGATGGGGGTATGAAGTGGGAATATAAGACGCTTGACCAGTTGGGTACGGTATCGCGAGGAAAGTCGAAGCATCGGCCTAGAAATGATCCTAAACTTTTTGGGGGTAAATATCCGTTTATTCAAACAGCTGATGTAAAAAATGCAGATTATTATATTACAAAATACTCTGACACATATAATGAGAGTGGGTTGGCACAAAGTAAATTGTGGGACAAAGGAACGTTATGTATAACGATAGCTGCAAATATTGCTGATACGGGCGTTTTGGAGTTCCCGGCCTGTTTCCCAGATAGTATTATGGGGTTTGTTCCGTTTGAAGGAGTTGCAAACACTAGATTCATAAAATACTGTTTTGATAGACTGCAACGTGATTGTAAACAAATTTCTCAGGGAACAGCACAGGATAATCTTTCATGGGAAAAGCTGTCAACCATCAAGTTCTGTATTCCAGAATATAAAGAACAATGCCGCATTGCAGATATTCTCTCTGCCTATGATGACCTGATTGAAAACAACCAGAAACAAATCAAACTGCTGGAAGAAGCAGCCCAGCGGATTTATAAAGAGTGGTTTGTGGATTTGCGCTTTCCGGGGCATGAAAACACGAAAATTGTGGATGGTGTGCCGGAGGGGTGGAGTATTTGTCCATTCAGTAGCAAAGTAGATATTATGAGCGGGGGAACACCTAAAACCTCAATTCCAGACTACTATAATGGGAGAATACCGTTCTATACCCCCAAAGATAGCGATGGCGCGTTTTTTGCATATAAAACTCAAATAAATATTACTGAAGGTGGGCTGAAAAATTGTAATAGCAGATTATACCCGTCCAAAACGGTTATCATTACAGCGCGTGGAACAGTAGGAAAAACGACCATACTTGCAATTCCGATGGCGATGAATCAGTCTTGCTATGCTCTGAAAATGAAAGAGAATGATGCACCGTATTATTTGTTCTTTGCACTTAATAATGAAATTAAAGCATTGCAAACTATGGCAAATGGCGGAGTATTTAATACGATAATTGGCAAAACCTTTGATAGTATCAATATTCAAATTCCAAAAGACCCTTTGATTTATGGATTTGAAGAGACTGTAAGGCCGTTTATGGAGCAAATAAAGAATAAACTACAAGCGAATTCAAAGCTTGTCGAAGCTCGGAATAGACTGTTGCTGAAAATGATGAATGGAGAAGTGAAGGTGTAAGATGCAACAATTATATGTGGCTGAATTGAGTGATAATGGCATTGAAGTGTTACATGAAGTATCACAGGAAGAATTAGATGAGCTGGAGACATCATATCCAAATTTCAAGGCATTTCATAGAATGACAGAACTAAAGGATATTGTCATTGAGAATGGAATGGACTTTAAAGAGTGGATGCAAAAAGATAATATAGAAAAATGCTATTTTAACCATATATCGACAGAAAAGTTAGTTCAAACATCGAATAAACTTGCGTTTAATTTTGGGACATCAATAGGAACGTTTCTTGACATAGAGAGTAACTTACTGAAAAAATACAGACCGGGAGCAGAAATTAAGCTTAAGACGCTAGAAAGTTCTTTCTATAATGACAATGTAGAATATCGATTTTGGATTCGATTTAGAAATTATGTAGTACATTATGGGTTTCCATATACTGGATTGGAAGCGGATGAGGCGAATGGTATACAAATTGTTTGTAAGAGAGATCATTTGTTAGAATTTGAAAAGTGGAACCAAGTAAAAAATGATATTAAAAAAATGGATGAAAATGTAAATCTCTCTGCAATGGTGGAAAAAATGAATGTGCTGGTATACGCACTATATATGAATTTTTATACTTATTTTGCGGAAGAAATAGGAAACGCAACAATTAAATTTGGAGAATTTTGCAAAAAACATGGGACACAAAATCCCGTAATTGTAAAAACAGAGGACCTACGGAAGATGAAAGGCATTTGTGTGCTACCGTTACCGAAAAAGGAATTGTTTCAAGCGTTAAAAATGCTAAAGGAAAATCCAAATATAAAAATGGAAAGTATAAAGATATAATGCTAGGGCGGCGATAGTTTGAAAACTAATATTTTAAGAATCCGATTTGAGCTTTTTGGTAGTGTATTGTTTGCGGTAATAGTTTATGCGGTCTCTGTGAACATGGAAATTGGCTTCTTTGAGCCTAATTGGTGGTGGATGTCAAACAATTTTGCGTTAACTGTTTCTGGTGGTGTTTTTACAGGCTTTTTAGTTGCGCTTTTAAGTGAAGTGCGAGAATATGAAGAAAAGAAAGTAGAGGTGGAAAGTCAAATTGTATACAATGCAAGAGAAGTATATAAACTGCTGGGAAAGATACATAATAAAGCACATGAATGTCTGGAGGGCGCAGATATAATATTTGAAGAAAATATATTTCAAAGGGAGGAAAAAGAACTTGACCTTTTTGTAAATAACTTGAGAGAAATTGAAAGTACAACGCGATGGCTACTCCAAAAAGATGATGAGCGAAAGAGAACAAGCCTTATAAAAATTGCATTAATAAATTTTGGATTTTTTGATCAGATTGAAACGGCTCGAATAAAAATAAAAATGGATAGAATACACAATGAAAAGGCAGAAAAACTAAGAGGAGAGTTGGAAAAAATAAAAGAAAAGGCGATTTTTAATATGCATGAAATAGAAATAAATTTAAGAAACTTTTCAGAGAATTGAGGAGGAATAGAAAATGAGCCGCGAATACTCCGAAAATGTCCTTGTCCAGAACAGTGCAGGCAACCTGCTGCAAAATGTTCTGGGCTGGGAGGTTGTGCTGGCTTACAACTCCGAAAAGCTGGGGCCGGACGGGACGTTAGGCCGCACCAGCTATGGGGAAGTGCTGCTGACCCGGTATTTTCGGCAGGCACTTTTGCGGCTGAACCCATGGCTCACCCCGAACCAGCTGGACGAGGTGCAGAAGAAATTCACGGCGCACGTTTCCACCGCATCCCTGATGCAGATCAACGAGGAAAAGTATTTTCTGCTGCGGGATGGCATCCCGGTGACGGTCAAGCGGCCGGATGGCCGCACCGAAATCCGAAGCGCGGCGGTGATCGACTTCAAAAACCCGGAAAACAATCATTTCCTCGCCGTAAAAGAAATGAAGATCCACTCGCAGTTGTACCGCCGTAGAACGGACATTGTGGGCTTTGTCAATGGCATTCCACTGCTGTTCATCGAACTGAAAAAGCCCACCGTGGATGTGCAGAACGCCTACATAGACAACTATCGGGATTACCTCGATACCATTCCGCAGTTGTTCTATTACAATGCCTTTCTCATGCTGTCCAATGGATTGGAAGCCAAGGTGGGTACGCTTGGCAGCAAGTACGAGTTTTTCCACGAGTGGAAGCGTCTGAAGGAAAGCGATGCGGGCAGCGTGGAACTGGAAACCATGCTGCGGGGCATCTGCGAGAAAAAGACCTTCCTCGATCTGCTGGAAAACTTCATTCTTTACGACCATTCCGGTGGGCGCACCACCAAGATTCTGGCCCGCAACCACCAGTATCTCGGCGTCAACGAGGCCGTCAGTGCTTACGAGAACCGCAAGCTGAAAGACGGCAGGCTGGGTGTGTTCTGGCACACGCAGGGGTCAGGCAAGAGTTATTCGATGGTCTTTCTGGCGCAGAAGATCCGGCGCAAGTTTGCAGGCTCGCCCACCATTGTGGTGCTGACCGACCGTGACGAGCTGAACCGGCAGATCAGCGATACCTTTGAAAACTGCGGTCTACTGGGCAAAACCAAGGCTTCGCAGTTCATTGCATCCAGCGGTGCAGACCTTGTAAAAAAGCTGCAGGGCAACCCCAGCTTTGTGTTTACCCTGATCCAGAAGTTCAACCTGCCCAAGGAGCCGCCCATCTACCCGGATCACGACATTCTGATTTTGTCGGACGAAGCCCACCGCAGCCAGTACGGCATTTTTGCAGACAACATGATGCACCTGCTGCCCACGGCATCCCGCATCGGCTTTACCGGTACACCGCTGCTGGCGGATGACCATATCACCGAGCGCACCTTTGGCGGGTATCTGTCGGTGTATGATTTCAAGCGGGCAGTGGAGGACGGCGCAACGGTGCCGCTGTACTATGAGAACCGTGCGGATAAGATCGCCCAGTTGGACAAACCGGAGATCACCGGGCGGATCCTGGATGCCATTGAAGCAGCCGACCTTGATCCTTCGCAGGAGGAAAAGCTGGAACGAGAATTTGCCAAGGAGATCCATATTCTCACCGCAGATGAACGGCTGCGCTCCATTGCAAAGGACTTTGTGGAGCATTACTCTGACCTTTGGACCAGCGGCAAGGCGATGTTTGTTTGCCTGAATAAGGTCACCTGTGTGCGGATGTACAACTATGTGCAGGAATACTGGCGGGCAAAGATCAGGGAACTGGAAGCCCGGCAGGGCACAGTGACCCAGCAGGAAGCACAGGAGCTTGCCCGTAAACTGGCATGGATGAAAGAAACCGAAATGGCAGTGGTGATCAGTCAGGAGCAGAACGAGGTGCAGACCTTCAAAAAGTGGGGACTGGATATTCTACCGCACCGTGCCAAAATGGAAAAGCGGGAGCTGGATAAAGAATTCAAGGACAGCAAGAATCCGTTCCGGGTGGTGTTCGTCTGTGCCATGTGGCTGACGGGCTTTGATGTAAAGTGTCTGTCCTGTCTGTATCTGGACAAGCCGTTGAAAGCCCATACCCTGATGCAGACTATTGCTCGTGCAAACCGTGTTTCGGAGGGCAAGAGCAACGGCCTAATCGTGGACTATATTGGTATCGTAAAGGCGCTGCGCAAGGCTCTGGCGGACTATACGGTCAGCAAGAACAGCCCGGCGGGCATTGACCCAACGGTGGACAAAACGGAGCTGATTCAGCGCATCCGCACGGTCATCGGAAAAACGGACGGCTTTCTGGCAGAACACGGGTTCCGGCTGCAGGAATTGGTGGACGCACAGGACTTTGAAAAGATGAGCCTTGTACAGGATGCAGTCAACGCGATGTGCGAGACGTTGGAAACCAAGAAAACCTTCCAGACCTATGCGTCTGAACTGGCGCGGCTGTTCCGCTACGCAGATCGTGATGATGTGGACGATGCCGTGCGCGCCCGGAAAAACGCAATTCTCGCCATCTACGAGGGCTTGCAGCAGAAGCGGAAACACGCGGACAATACCGAACTGATGGTGCAGATCAACGGCATCGTCAACGAGTACATCCATGTGGAAAAGCCGGATCAGGAGGCTGTACCATCCCGGCAGTTTGACATCAGCAAAATTGATTTTGACCTGTTGAGCCGGGAGTTCGCCCACACCCGGCGGAAGAACCTTTTGCTGCGCGATCTGGATGAACTGGTGAATCAGCAGTTGTCGAAGATGCTGTTTGCAAACCCGCAGCGCATTGATTATTATGACCGCTATCAGGAGATTATAGATGCCTATAATGCAGAGCAGAACCGGGCAACCATTGAGAAAACCTTCATGGATCTGATGGAACTTGCAAGTTCACTGGACACGGAGCAGCAGCGCTATGTGCGTGAGGGCTTTTCCAGTGACGAGGAGCTTTCAGTGTACGATTTGCTGTTTTCGGAGAACCTCACGAAGCGGGAAATTGAAACGATCAAAAAGGTGTCCGTGGACTTACTGACAAAAATCAAACAGCAGATTGCCAAACTCGACCATTGGACGGACAAGCAGGAAACTAAGGCGATTGTGGATAACCTGATTCGCAATACCCTTTGGCAAGAACTTCCCAATAGCTATGATGTAAGCGATATCCAGACCTACCAGAAGAAAATCTACGAGTATGTATATATGCGCTACCCGGAAGTAGCATAACGCAAAAATCACCCCAGAGAGAACGCACAAGAGGCTATTCTCTCTGGGGTGATTGCGTATCAAATCATCTGAAAATGCTTCAATGCTTCCACAATTGTATCTTCTTTTTCCTTCGGACACTTAGGAGGAGAAAGTTTGAAAAAACAGACGGGCGGGTGTGAAGGCGGGTAAATCGACATGGAAAAGATCAAAGCGGATGCTTCCCGAAAAACTGCTGGGCAATTCCATCCAGCTGTGCGGTGATTTGCCGAAAATCCTGATTCAGATCCAATGTGCGTGCACCGATCTGATTGCCGCCTAAGTTGAAGAGACAATTCGGCGTGATGGCTTCCTGCGTTTTGGCGTAGACTAGCAGCCCGGAAACGTTTCCAGTATGGGCAGCATCCTGATTTTTAACGTAGGTGTAGATCTGGTAGAGGTTGGCAGAATGCAGGGTCTCTTTATTAAACTGCTGCTGCAATGTCTGGCTGTAATACTTGGCATCCAGAATGAGAACTTTTTCGCGAAAACGCAGAAAAATATCGGTTTGCATGGCAGGGAGAAACCGCAGCATGGCAGCATCGTGCTCTCCCACAAGATTCCATTTGACCTGCGCAGCCTTGACCTCAGTAAGGTAGGGATGATTTTGTCGGTAATACTCCAGAATAAAGCGTTCGTACAGCTTTGCCATGCGTTCATCCGAAAATGCTGTCATTTTATAGCTGCCGTTTTCGGTGGTCTGCAGCATATCGTGCAGCACGAAATAGCAGAGATTCAACAGCATCTCGTAATTCTGGTTGCTCCGCTGATAATGTAACTGCTTCCATGGGATTTGAGAGGGAAGCAGTGCAGAAACCGTGTCCAGAAACAGAAGCGCTTTCTTCAATTCCACTTTGCGCTCAGTAGAAACATTCTTATCCCGAAGCAGCACATGCAGGGTGGTTTTCAGAATCTGGTTATACAGGTTATCCTCGGAAAGCTCGTCAAAGGTACAGGCGACCTGTGGCTTGTGCTGGATACGGGTCTTAATGGTCTGCGGAAGATCCAGCTTTCCACGCAAAACTGACCGGGTCTCGCTTCGGGCAACATATTCTCGATAGAGCCCCTGCTTCAGCTGCCGGGAAACACCCTTTGCAAGGATGGCAGCAAACAAATCGTCGATACGCTCAAACTTTTCCGAGGCGATGCACTGATAATCCTGCTGCTGCAGCACCTGATAGGCGTAGGAGAGCATGTAGTAGATGTTCTGGATAAAGATCCCTTTGTCAGTCGTCATTGAAAACACCACGCAGATTCTTTTCCCAACGGTGCAGTTTGTCGGGCGCGTCGAACCAGTATTCTGCCAGCGTAGGCAGAAGGTCAAACTCCACCACAGAGCGCATCCAGTCAGTGGTGCAGGCGGCAGGGTCGGCCAGACAAAAGTAACTGTGTCCAACACGAAATCCGGGACCGAGGGAGGCATCTGTGGTAATTTCCCGGTTCAATGCCTTGATCTGTTCCACCAGAGCATTGAAGGTTTCATTGTCAAGCGCAGATTGATATTTCTGGAATCCATCGGAGGTGAACGCCGGTTCGATCTCGAAGAAACTGAAGCGTCTGCGCAGCGCATAGTCGATCATGGCCAGGCTGCGGTCGGCAGTATTCATCATACCGATAATGTACAAATTTTCCGGGACATAGAAGGGCATCCCGTTATAGGCCAGTGTGATCTTTTCACCCCGATGGTCGCTTTCAATCAGCATCATCAGCTCGCCGAAGATCTTGCTCAGGTTGCCCCGGTTGATCTCATCGATCAGGAAAAAGTATTCTCGGTCGGGGTCGTTGGAAGCCTTCTGGCAGAAGCGGTAAAATACACCCTCTGTCAGCTTGAAGCCGGAGCCGTCCGGCCGGTAGCCCAGCATGATATCCTCGTAGGAGTAATTCTGGTGGAACTGAACAAACTCAACCCGGGAGGAATCAGCTTGACCCATTATAGAGTACGCCAGCCGTTTGGCAGCATAGGTCTTTCCAACGCCGGGTGCACCCTGCAGAATGATATTTTTCTTGTGGCGTAGCAAAGAAACCAACACTTCATAGCGTTGCTCACTCAGAAAAACATCGTGCAGAAAATCAACTCTGGTGTAGCTGTCGGCAGATGCCTGCCGGACGGGAGCAGGGTTTTCATCCCGGATCAGATCCAGAATAAAGTTGTACTCACCCTCCGAGAGCTTGAACAGGCTTCCGTTCGGCTGTACGAAGAACTCCATTTTCTCCAGCTCAGGGAAAGCCTTCAGTACAGCATAGTCAATGGGGGAAGTCAGGCTCTCGGTCTTTTCAAAATAAATCTCTTTGCCGTTGCTTTCCTGTGTGATCTTGGCCAGAGCTACCACTCGCTTTACCGGATTGGCCTCATAGCCGATCACAAGATCCCCGGCTTTTGCATCGAGGAAATTTTGGAAAATCCTGCGCTTGTTCCCGTTGTCATTGTACAGCGTATAGGTCTGCTCTTCGCCGACCCGCAGACTGGAATAACTCCAGATCTTAGGATTGGCAGTCAGCCACCAGTAGTGGCGTGAAGGTGCTTCACAGGCGGCAGCGGCAGCCGGTACTTTCGAGAGGTCGGCTTTTTTCAGAGCCTGTAAAAGCTCATCTCGCAAGCGCCAGATGTAAGTGCCATCCGCCTTTGTGCTGGCATTTTTGCCCACATATAAAATGGGCCACCAACGCATATTTTCGCTGTCGCGGGGCATGCAGCGGCAGCCAGTCTTTTCTGCCACCCGCTGTGCAAGATGGTAGGAGTTGGAGATGTAGAAGTTGCTGGTTTCACCGTATTTAATGGCAAGCTGTTTGCAGGTGGCCTGCCCGCCGTAATCCAGCATACATTTCATCACCTGCAAAGCCTCCGAGGTAAAAACCGAGGTGTCTTGCAGCAAAGCACTCCACTGTGCGGTTGTAATGCCCGGATCATACTCACTTTCAGCAGGAAACCATCCGGCCTGCATCTGTGATGTCTTTTGTTCGGCAAGGTAGAAACGGCTCAGATAAAAGCCCAGATCAATGGCAGCGATATTCCAGTGTGTGTCTGGCCAGTATTTTCCGGCAGGGGCTGCTTCAATGGCACTGCGGATCATCTGGGTGATGGCAGCATTTTGGCTCAGTGCCACCCGCAGCTCATCATAAAGGCGGTAGCTGTTTAGCAGCGATTCTACGGAACCATCCCGCTTGGGCGGAGCATCGAAGTTCAGCGCATCCGAGATGTCACGGGCAACGGAATAGCGGTAGATATAATATTGATCCGGATACCGGAGCCACAGATAGACGCTGATGGCACTGGTGTTCTGGTAGTGGTTATTCCAACTGCCGTCGTTGTATTTTGTGCGTATTTCTTCGGTGGCAGCCTGAAATGCAATAATGCGCTGGGAAAGTTCGGTGGATTCATCAAACAAGCTGCGGAACATTGCGCGTGTTGCTTCACAGTCCGCTGCTGCGAAATTCAGGATCATCGCACGGGGATAGGCATAGCCGGTATCCAGAAGCGAAAAGACCTTTGCAGTGGCTTCCTTGAACATTTCACCAAAATCTGCCGCGTCAATATTCCAATGGTCGTGGAAATGCTGCGCGGCTTCCCATTTGAAATCTTCAACATGAGGCCAATGCTTCGGGAAATAGGTCTGGTATCCGCCCAAAACAGGCTCCAGTTTTGCAAGATCGATCATGACGGCTCCCTCCGAAATCAAAAAGTCTTTAAGATATTGTACCACGATAAAAATAGAAACACCATATTCCAACAAAAGAAAATGCCCGCCTGAAAATCAGACGGACATACTGTAAATCAAATCATCTGAAAATGCTTCAATGCTTCCACAATCGCATCCTCTTTTTCCTTCGGACACTTAGGCTGCTTTGCATTCTCGTTTTTCGCTTTATGGTAATTCTCTCGCTCAATAATGCCGTGTTTCTGCTTTACCTGTGCGATATAGAGATTGGATACCTTCAACTGATGGTGTTCCCACACATAATCCCGAATCTCGTTGTAAGTCGCCTTGCTTTCCGCAGCAGTCACATCCAGTTCATCCATGCTGACGTCCACTTCGATGTGCCGCTCGACATTGAGTTTGGTCAAAAGGAGAACCGCTTCGACGTGCCTCGTTCGTGGAAAAAGGTCCACCGGCTGCACCTTCTCCGCATGATACCCATGCTCTTCGAGCCATGCGGCATCTCTTGCGGCGGTGGAGGGGTTGCAGCTGACGTAGACCACCCGGCGGGGGGACATCTGGACGACGGCGGAAAGGGTCGTCTCGTCGCAGCCCTTGCGGGGTGGGTCGAGCATGATGACATCAGGCCGCAGGCCCTCAGCGGCGAGGCGGGCCGCAGCCTGACCGGCGTCGGCGCAGAAGAAGCGGCTCTTGGCGGCGACGGCGTCGCCCATCCGGGCGGCGTTGGCCTTGGCGCTGTCAATAGCCTCAGGCACGATCTCCACGCCGATGAGCTCCCGGCAGCGGTCGGCCATGGAGAGACCGATGGTACCCATGCCGCAGTAGAGGTCGAGCAGAACGTCCGAGGGTTCCAGCTGGGCGTACTCGGCAGCGATGCCGTAGAGCCGCTCAGCGGCCAGTGTGTTGACCTGATAGAAGGAGAGGGGGCCGAGTCGGACCGGCACACCGCAAAGAGTATCCTCGATGTAGCCCGGGCCGTAGAGCGAGACGGTCTCTTCACCCAAGATGACATTGGTCTTCTTGGCGTTGACGTTGATGAGGACGGACGCAATATCGCTGAACTGCTCCCGCAGCGCGGCCACGAGCTCCTCGCTGTGGGGAAACTTCGGGCGGGTGCAGACGAGGCAGACCATGATCTGGCCGCTGTGTGTACCCCGGCGCAGGAAGATATGCCGAACAAGGCCCTTGCCGCTCTCCTCGTCGTAGGGCTGGATGCCGTGGGCGGCGAAGAAGCTACAGAGCGCGTTGCCGATGTCGTTCAGGACGCCGGGCTGTAATTTGCAATCGGGGCAGGGGACGATGCGGTGGGTGCGGCCGGCGTAAAAGCCGATGCAGGGCGCACCGTTTTTGTCGCGGCCCACCGGGAACTGTACCTTGTTGCGGTAGCGGTCCACCTCAGGGGAGGAAAGGGCATCCAGCACCGGCACATCCAGTCCGCCGATGCGGCGGAAGGCGTCGGCGACGCTCTCCTGCTTGGACCGCAGCTCGGCGGCGTAGTCCATGTGCCGCAGGCTGCACCCGCCGCAGGGGCCGGCGACAGCACAGTCCACCGGGATGCGGTCAGGCGAAGGGGTGAGCAGTTTGTCCAGGATGCCGAAGGCATACCGGCCGCAGTCCTTGACGATACGCACCTGAGCCTCATCGCCGGGGGCAGTACCCGGGACGAAGACGGCCTCGCCCTCCGGCGAGTGGGCAACGCCGCTGCCGTCGCTGGAAAGACGCTCGATGCGGAGGGTGAGAAGCTGGTTTTTCTGTAAGGGCATGGAATGATCTCTCCTTATGTCTCGTCAGGGGCGGGCTGGACGTCTGCGTCAGCCTGCGAAGTCATATACTTGCTGGGCGGCACACCTTTGGCGCGCTTGAACACCCGCGAAAAATAGAACTGGTCGAGGAAGCCCACCGATGCCGCCACCTCGGCGATGGACAGTGTGCCGCTGCGCAGCAGCTTGCAGGCTTCGTTGACCCGGTATTCGGTCAGATAGTCGATGGGGCTCTTGCCCACATTGAGCATGAACACCCGGTACAGATGGCTCCGGGAGACGCCGACACTCTTGGCGACATCGTCGATGGAGATGTCGTGGGAGTAGTTGAACTGGATGTACTTGATGGCGTTCAGGACATACTGGCTGGAAGAAGAGGTGCTGTGGGGGCGGCTCTCGCTGGTCTCCCGCATCAAGGCGGCGATGAACAGGTAGAGATAGCCCACCATCGCGGCCTCGTCCTGGGGCTGCAGGCCGCGGGAAGAGTAGATGCTGCTCAGGGCCGCCCGCATCCCCTCCAGGTCCTGGGTGTGATGGACGGGAGCAGCGTCGGTGAAAGGCAGCTGCGCCGCAAGCTTGTGGGCGCAGGCACCGTTGAAGCCGACCCAGCTGTACTCCCACGGCTGGACTTCGTCGGCAGTATAGCGGATGAGCTGGCTGGGGCGGGCAAAGAACAGATCGCCCGGCACGACCTCGTAGGTGCGCCCGCCGACCTCGAACACGCCCTTGCCCGAGACGACCAGATGGATAAGGTAGTGGTCCCGGATGCCGGGACCCCAGGTCTGCCCCGGAGCACAGCGCTCCAGACCGCAGTTGAAGATGGACAGCTCGATGTTGTTGGTGTAGTTCTGCTTGAACGACTGCTTGTAGACGTCTGCCATTGCGGTTCCCTCCTGCCTGTTGGCTCTATAGTCTGAGTATACCACATCTGCCCCCGCAAATTCAACAAAAGTACATCTTATTCTTTGGGCTGGACACCGAAAATTACTTTTTTTGCGGGTTGAAATTGCAAAATGGCAGCGGATGCATTACAATAGCGGTAACAAACCGAACGTTGCAGAGAGTGCAGGGAGGGGTTCTGGATGGCAACCAGCAGGCAGCTCAGAGAACAGATCGCAGCAGGGAGGTGGGACGCCACGCTGGCCGCGCTCTACGGCGGCAGCGAGGAGGTCCTGGCCCGCCAGCGCAGCCGTTATGGTGCGGCCCTCGAGCAGTTTGAGCTTTACTATGGGCCGGGGCGGCAGGTGCAGGTCTATTCGGCCCCGGGCCGCACAGAGCTTGGCGGCAACCACACCGACCACCAGCACGGTTACGGCCTTGCGGGTGCGGTCACGCTGGACCTTGTGGCGGTGGCATCCCGGAACGAGGATGGCTTCATCCGGGTCAAGTCCCGTGGCTTCAACAAGCTGGACGTCATTGATCTGACCGAAGCGGAGCCGCAGCAGGGGGAGAGCACCCACTCGGCCAGCCTCATCCGGGGCATCGCGGAGGGCTTCCGGGCAAAGGGCTGCGATGTGGGCGGCTTCGACGCCTACACGGCCAGCGATGTGCTGCGTGGCTCGGGACTGTCCAGCTCAGCAGCCTTTGAGATGGGCGTGGCCATTATCCTCAACACGGAATACGGCTGCGGCCTGGACGCCCCTGCGCTGGCCCGCATCTGCCAGTTTGCGGAGAATACCTACTTCGGCAAGCCCAGCGGCCTGCTGGACCAGCTGACCAGCGCCGTGGGCGGTGTGCTCTTTGCGGATTTTGCCGACCCGACGGCACCAAAGATCGAGAAGATACATGCCGACGGCGTCCTGCCCGAGGGCATGACCCTCTGTGTCACCGATACCCGTGCCAGCCACAGCGAGCTGACCGGCGAGTTCGCGGCCATCCGGAACGAGATGGAAGCCGTGGCGGCCTGTCTGGGCGGCAAGGTGCTGGGCGAGGTGGACGAGAAACGCTTCTGGCAGGAGCTGCCCCGTCTGCGGGAACAATGCGGCGACCGCGCTGTGCTGCGTGCCATCCACTATTTTGAGGAGAATGCCCGTACCCTTGCCCAGAGAAATGCTCTTGCGGCGGGAGACTTTGCCGCCTTTGCCCGGCTGGCGGAGAAGAGCGGCCACTCGTCCTTTGAGTGCTGCCAGAATGTCTACTGTGCTTCTTCGCCGAAGCATCAGGGGCTGTCGGCGGCGCTGGCCATCAGCCAGAGCATCCTTGCAGGCACCGGCGGTGCATGGCGGATGCAGGGCGGCGGCTTTGCCGGAACGATCCAGGCTTTTGTACCGGATGCGCTGGTAAAGCGCTACTGCGCTGCGATGGAGGCGCTGTTCGGCCCGGGCTGCTGCTATCTGCTCTCGCTGCGGGAACAGGGAACCGTGCGGGTCATGTAAAACACAAAAAGAATGCCCTGCGGCATGGTGAGGATCCACCGCCGCAGGGCATTTTTGATTTCAGGAAAAATCAGCCGCGCTGAGACTTTGCGTCTGCACGCAGAGCGCTCATATCGTTCTTGTAGGTCTGAAGGTCTTCTGCAGCCTTGCTCGGTCCGCCGAAGATGAAGGTGTGGACGCCTTCCACGACATTGAAGCCGGCCTTGACCACATTGAACAGCAGCTTCGGAATGAACGAGATGGAGAGAGAGAGCAGTCCACCTCTAAAGAAGAAATCAGTGAAGCGGAGATGGTCCGTAAATGAGGTCCATGCGTCACGAAATGCGCCGCCGCCGCCAAGAAGGGCTTTTTCTCCGTCCGGTACAACAGCATAGGAAGAAGGCATCTGGATGCGTTTCATAAACGACTCCTTTCTATCACTCCGTCAAATCAAACAGACTCAGGCAGCTGCAGCCACGATGGGGTCGGTGATGCCGGCATCCTGCTGCTGGGACGCGGCAATATTTGCCTTGGTCTGGGCGTAAGCATTCTTGAGCTCGATGAAGATGGACTTGACCGTGTTATAGATCTGGATAGCCTGCATTGCGCCGTACCAGCCAGCGAGAGCGCCGACCGCCACAGTGGCAACTTTGCCGGCCTTGTTCTGGCCATCCCAGTAATAGGAGACCGACTGGGACAGAGTCAGACCATCCTCGTGCATCAGGATGAGGCCGCCAACGGCTGCGCCGAGGGCGGCTTTGCCCATCAGCTGGCTAAAGTTGATCGTGAAGTTGACCACAGACTGAAGCAGGGCCTCGGGATGGAATTCGATGAGATAAGAGCCTATCTGGATGGCACCGCCATCAATATAGGTCATTTCGTCAGCAGAGATGGCAGTGTAGGAAGCCGGCATCAGCGGGCTCTGATATGTAAGTTCCATAGTGGGAATGCTCCTTTCGCACATGTGCTCCGTCCACAGACGGAGACTAAGTTACCTGAATTATAGCATAACTGCCCAAAAACAACAAGAGAGCGAAAAAACATAATCGGAACGGGATTTGGGACTCCAAAGCGGGAAATTCAGGAGAAACAAACGAAAAAACGATAAAATATAAAGAGCAAAGCGGGCCGGAGGCTCCGAAAAAATGTTGTGTGAAATTTGAAGAAAAACGCGAAAACAGCAGCGCCCCGGCTGCTGTCCGGTGAGGGGACGGCAGGCAGGGCGCTGCTGCTATCAGGATGAATCGGAGAAAAATGGGGAAAGCTTAAAGTTCTTCGTCCGGCACACGGTGGTACAGCGCGGTCAGCTCAGCGATGTGAGCGCTGAGGGCCGGGGTGAGCGGCTGGGTGAGCCGCCACTGCCAGTTGGCACCCTGGGTGCTGGGGGTGTTGATGCGGGCCTCAGCGTCCAGATGAAGCCAGTCGGCCAGCGGGATGACAGCCATGTCCGACACGCAGGAAAGGCAGGCGCATATCATGGACTCAGTGAGGTCTTCAGGTGCGCAGCGCAGGTAGCGGCAGGCGTAGGCCACATCCTCGGCGCTGGCGCTCTGACGCCAGCCCTCGGCGGTCACGTTGTCGTGGGTGCCGGTGTAGACCACACTGTTGCGGGGGTAGGTGTAGGGCAGATAGTTGCCCGGCTCGCGGCTGTCGAAGGCGAACTGCATGATCTTCATGCCCGGGTAGCCGCTTGCGGCCAGCATGGCCTTGACCTCAGGGGTCAGATAGCCCAGATCCTCGGCGATGATGCCGCCCTCGCCCAGAGCCTTGTGCATGGCGTCGATGAAGGCGCGGTCAGGGCCTTTCTCCCAGTGACCGCCCGCAGCGGTCTTGTTCCCGGCGGGGATGGAGTAGTAGCTCTCGAAGCCCCGGAAATGGTCGATGCGGACGACGTCGTAGATGGAAGTGGCGTGTTTGATGCGCTGCTTCCACCAGCGGAAGTCTTCGGCCTCGTGGCGGGGCCAGTCGTAGAGCGGGTTGCCCCAGAGCTGACCGTCGGCGGCAAAGGCGTCGGGCGGACATCCGGCAACGCTGGTCAGGTGGACGGCGCCGTCGGTCTGGAACAGCTCCGGGCGGGTCCAGAGGTCGCTGGAATCGGGGCTGACGTAGATGGGGATGTCGCCCACCAGCTGGATGCCGTGGCTGTTGGCGTAGGTCTTGAGGGCGTTCCACTGGGTGTAGAAGAAGAACTGCACGGCCTTGTAGTAGTCCACCTCAGCGGCCAGCCGCTCCTTGGCAGCGGCGAGGGCCGCAGGCTCCCGGGTGCGCAGGTCGTCGGGCCAGTCGGAGAGACCGGCCTGCTCCTGCTCGGCCTTAACGGCCATGAAGAGGGCATAGTCCTCGAGCCAGCCGCTCTGGGCCTCACAGAAAGCCTCATAGGCCGGGGTGGGGGAAGCCAGCAGCCGGTCAGCCGCTTTATGGAGCACCACGGGCCGCTGCTGGTAGAGCGCACCGTAATCGACGGGACCCACCGCTTGGGGCGCGGGCAGCTCAGCCTCGGTGAGGAGGCCGTCCGCTGCCAACAGACGAAAATCGATAAAGTAAGGGTTGCCGGCAAAGGCAGAAAAGCTCTGGTAGGGGCTGTCCCCGTAGCCCGTAGGGCCGATGGGGAGTATCTGCCAGTAGGTCTGCTTTGCAGCCGCAAGGAAATCGACGAAGGCAAAGGCTTCATTTCCCAGCGTGCCGATGCCGTAAGGACCCGGCAGGCTGAAGACGGGCATCAGAATGCCGCTTGCACGCATGGCTGGAACCTCCTTGTTTTAACCCTTGACAGCGCCTGCCACGACACCTTCGATGATGTACTTCTGGCAGGTCATGTAAAGGATGATGATGGGGATGATGGCGATGATGATGCAGGCCATCATGGGGGCCAGCTCGACGCGGCCATAGCCGCCGCGGAAATACTGGATGGCCATGGGAATGGTGCGGTACTTCTTGATGTCCAGCACCAGCGTGGGCAGCAGGTAGTCGTTCCAGACCCACATCGTCTCAAGGATGGCGGTGGAGATCATGGTGGGCTTGAGGATGGGGAAGACGACCTTGAAGAAGATCTGGATCGGGTTGCAGCCGTCGATCATGGCAGCCTCTTCGATCTCGATGGGGACGCTCTTCATGAAGCCGGTGAACATGAACACGGCCAGACCGGCACCGAAGCCCAGATAGATGATGCAGATGTTCCAGGGGGTGTTCAGCTTGAGGGTGTCGGCGGTCTTGGACAGGGTGAACATGACCATCTGGAAGGGGACGACCATGGAGAAGACGATGAGCAGATTCATGAACTTGCTCAGCTTGTTGTTCACGCGGGTGAGGTACCAGCCGGTCATGGAGCAGCACAGCAGGATGAGGGCCACGCTGGACACGGTGATGACGAGGCTGTAGCCAAGGCTGGACAGAAAGCCCATCTTGGTGACGCCGTAGATGTAGTTGCTAAGGCCCGCGAAGGTCTCTGCCGTAGGCAGCTTGAAGACGGTGGAAGTGGTGAAGGTGCCTTCCATTTTCAGGCTGTTCAGTAAGATCAGGACGATGGGGTAGATCCAGAGCAGGCACAGCAGGCTCATGATGACAGTGAGGATGTTGTCCCACATTTTTTTATCTTTCGGCATTACTGCTGCACCTCCTTGGAGCGGGTAAACTTGAGCTGGATGAGCGAGATGACCACGACGACGAGGAAGAACACCACGGCCTTTGCCTGGCCGATGCCCTTCCACTGAGCGCCGGAGCGGCCATAGAAGGTGTTGTAGATGTTCAGGGCCAGCATCTCACTGGCGTTGGCAGGCTCACCGGCGGTCAGGGCCACGTTCTGGTCGAACAGCTTGAAGCTGTTGGTCAGGGTGAGGAAGGTGCAGATGGTGACGCTGGGCATGACCATCGGGATCTTGATCTTGAACAGGATCTCACGGTCATTTGCGCCGTCGATCTTCGCAGCCTCGATGAGGTCGCCGGGGACGCTCTGCAGGCCCGCGACGTAGATGATCATCATGTAGCCGATCTGCTGCCAGCACATCAGGATGACCAGACCGACGAAACCGGCCTTGGCGTCCAGCGCCAGCAGAGGCTTCTGCAGGTTGGCCAGCACACCGTTGAGCAGAATCTGCCAGATGTAGCCCAGCAGGATGCCGCCGATAAGGTTCGGCATGAAGTAGACGGTGCGGAAGAGGTTGGTGCCGCGGATGCCGCGGGTGAGCACCAGCGCGATGGCGAAGGCGCAGACATTGATGAGGACGGTGGACACCACGGTGAATGCCGCCGTGAAGCTGAAGGCGTGGAGGAAGGTCTCGTCCGAAAAGACGTTGATGTAGTTCTGCAGGCCCACGAAGGTGGTTTTGCTCACGGTGGTGAAACGCTGGAAGGAAAGATAGATGCCCCAGATGAAGGGCCAGATGAAGCCGATGATGAACGCCAGCAGGGTGGGCAGTACGAACACCGGCCAATATTTACTGATGGCCTTTTGCATGATATACCTCCTGAAAAAGAAGGGGAGGCGGGCGAACGCATCGCCCGCCTCCCCATTATCCAGCTATTGCGGAAGAAGGAGAGCGCTTAGCCGTTGGCCAGCTTGTACTCCTTGGCCCAGCCGTCCACAAAGGCGGTGACCACATCGTCCCAGCTGCCGGTGCCTGCTGCGTAAGCGGTCAGTGCAGAACCGACGCCGTTCTTCCACTCCTCGGAAGGCATGGTGGAGAAGCACCAATCCACGCTGGTCTTGCCGGCGGCAACGTAATCGTTGGCAATGGCGATGAGGGGGTTGGTGGAGTCCTTGGCGGCCTTGAAGGGGATGACGAAGCCCATGTTATCGGCCATAGCGGAAGTACCCTCGTCGGAGGTGACACACCAGTTCAGGAAGTCCAGAGTAGCCTGAATGTCCTCATCGGAGGAGGTGTTGTTGACGCACCAGAAGTTCTCGGAGCCGGTGCACAGGCCCTGATTCTCCTCACCCTCAGCGCCGATGTAGATGGGCAGCATACCCAGATTGTCGTCGCCCAGATCCTTCACATCGCTGTAGGCCCAGGTGCCGTTCTGGTAGAAGACGGCCTTCTTGCCCACGAACTCAGCCACAGCGTCGTTGCCGGTCTTGGAAGCCAGCAGCTTGGGGTCGCAGGTAGAGTCGGTGATGTACAGATCCCAGATCTTCTTGTAGTTGTCGAGGTAGGTGCCCTTGATGGCGTCGGTGGAGCCGATGCCGTCAGCCTTGTACTCGTAGTAGATGGGCAGGTTTGCCAGATGGGTCTTGAAGCGCCAGTCGGAAGAACCGTCCATGCCGGCGGAGGTGAAAGCACCATCGACGCCCAGCTCAGCCTTGCGGGCCTGAATGTCGTCGGCGACCTTCTTCAGGTCATCGAAGCCCTTGATGTCGTCCTGAGTGTAGCCGGCGGCGGTCAGCAGTTCCTTGTTGTAGATGATGCCGTAGGTCTCGATGACGTAAGCGATACTGGTAACGGCGTCGCCGTCCTTCAGTGCGAAGGAGTCGCTGGTCAGCTGGCCGTAGACATCGCTGCCGGACAGGTCGAGGCAGTAGTCCTTCCAGTTTGCCAGACCCACAGGGCCGTTGACCTGGAACAGGGTAGGAGCTTCGCTCTTCTCCATCTCGCTCATCAGGGTGGTCTCATACTGGCCGGAAGCGGCGGTCACGACGGTGACAGGCACGCCGGTCTGCTTGGTGTAGGAAGCAGCCAGATCCTGCCAGGCCTGATCCTGCTCGGGCTTGAAGTTCAGGTAGTAGACCTTGCCGGCAGCTGCGGGAGCGGCAGAAGCTGCGGTAGAACCAGCGGTGGAAGCAGCGGTGCTGCTGGAGGAACCGCCGCAGGCAGCCAGACCGAGGGCGGCAGCAGAAGCGCCAGCGACTTTCAGGAAATTACGACGAGAAATCATTTTTTTCATAATTGTTCTCCTTCTTCATCATGTGATATACACATTCCGCCTGGCAGCGGAAATGAGACGAAATAAATCAGACCGCCCTTACGCTCTCACCGACCTGCAGCTCAGGCTGGAGGGTGATCTTCTGGGCCGGGGCGCCATGCTCGATCTGCCGCACCAGCAGCTCGATGCTCTGGAGTGCGATCTGCTCGCCGGGCTGAACAATGGTGGTCATCACCGGCACGCAGTAGCGGGACATCGAGATGCCGTCGAAGCCGATGACCGATACATCTTCTGGCACCCGGAACCCGGCGCTCACCAGCGCCCGGATGGCACCGAAAGCGATGACGTCGCTCATGGCGAACAGGGCGGTGAACTCGGCCCGTCGGGCCAGCAGGCTGTTCATGGCGTGGTAGGCAGACTCGAAATCGTAGTTGGACAGGCCGTAGAGCCGGTCGTCAAAGGTGAGCCCGGCATCCTCCATGGCATCCTGTGCGCCGAGGCGGCGCATCCGACTGGGGTAACTGGTGGTCGGACCACCGAGAACTGCTATCTTTCGGTGGCCCTGCGCGATGAGGTGGGAGACGGCGGTGCGGGCCGCAGCCCGGTCATCCACGCCCACCATCGAGAGGTTCGGGAAATCCAGTTCGTCGGAGACCAGCGTCGTCAGCACCGAGGGAACGGTGATGTTTGCAAAGCCCTGCTGGAAGTTCGCCACGCTGCCGCCGAGGAATATCATGCCTTTGGGCTTTATCTCCCGCAGGATCTTTTGGGCGGCGTCTATCTCGTTGGCATTTTCGTCCAGGTAGGAGACGATGCCGTTGTACCCGTAGAGGGTCGCGGCCCGCTGCAGCTGAACGAGGAAGTCCGAGAAGAAGAGGTTCCGGGTACCCTTGACCACAAAGACGAGGCTGCGGGACTGCTGGATCTTCAGCTGCCGGGCGTTGGTGTTTGGCACGAAGCCCGACTCCCGCATCATCTGAAGCACCTTTTCTTTCGTTTCGGGACGCACATCCGGCCGGTCATTGATGACGCGGGAGATGGTGCTGACGGAACAGCCGCTCAGACGGGCAATGTCTTTGATGGTCATGTTCGGCATTCCGGGAAGCACCTCTCTTTCGGTCGAAGTTTTGGTTTTTACTGAAATTGTTCGGGAACGGTGTCGGGAACGGTTTCAGTGACTATAGTATGGCATAATTTGTGGAATAAATCAATAACCCAGAAACACTTTTGGCAGAATTGCATAACAAATTGATCCTCCTTTGTGCAGATTGATTTGCTCACAGAGCAAAAAGCAAATCAATTTCCGACAATTCCCGGTACACATCAGAATCTTCCGGAATGACCGTACTCTTTTGTAACTTTTAGAGCAAAAAAAGGCGTTCTCATGCAGGATGGATACAAGCTGAACCGACGGGCCGGAGCAAAAATAAGCCGAAAAAATCCCGGTATCCCTGCCGCCGGAGCGGAAAGGATACCGGGAATGAGATCTTTGGGGTTTACTCAGCGCGCAGGGCTTTGACGGGGTTGCACTTGGCTGCGCCGCGGGCCGGGATGATGCCGGCCAGAATGGTGAGCAGGGTAGCCAGTGCCACGAGGAAGAGGGCTGCGTCTACGGGCAGGGAAGCAACGAGGGTCGAAGTGCCGGAGACTTTCTGGATGATGATGTTTCCGGGGATGAGCAGTATCTCGCTGAGGATGATGCCCATGACGCCCGAGCAGAGACCGATGATGAAGGTCTCTGCGTTGAACACCTCGGAGACATTCCGCTTGGAAGCGCCGATGGCGCGCAGGATGCCGATCTCCTTCCGGCGCTCGAGGACGCTGATATAGGTGATGACGCCGATCATGATGGAGGAGACAGCCAGCGAGATGGAGACGAAGGCCACCATCATGCTGCTTATCATGTCCACGATCTCGGTCACGCTGGTCATCAGGGTACTCACGAGGTCGGTGTACTGCACCATCTTTTCGTCTTCACCCTTTGCAGACATCCCGGCGTTGTAGGCATCCAGCTTTTCCAGGATGACGGCCTTGCTGGCGAAGTCCTTCGGATAGATCTTGATCTGGCTGGGGGCGGCCTCGTCCGCGTAGCCGAAGGCCGTCAGGTTGGCCTCATAGGTGGCGGAAGAGGAGCGGAGGGTGGAGCGCATCAGCTCGGTCAGCTCGGAGGCGGTCATGTTGAGCTGGATGGCCTTCTGGAAAGCCGACGCGTCGATCTTGATGGCGCTCTCCATCTGGCTGCTCAGCTTGCCGATGTTCTGCTGGATGGCCGTCTTGAGCTGGGACTGTATCTGGTCCTGGAAGGTGACGATGCCCTTCTGGATGGCAGCGTCCAGCTGACTTTTCAGCACCTCCGTGATTTGGTCGGAGTAGGTCTCCATCACGGTCTGGATGGTGGTCTGCAGAGCGCTCGAGAGCTGGCCCTGCAGCTTGTCCGGGTCAACGAGGTCTTTCATGGACTCGGCCATCAGCTTCTGGAACTGCTCTGACTTGAGGTAGGCAGAGAAGCTCCACTTCTTGAAGTTGAGGATGCCGTTGCCGATGATATATTTCTTATAGTCCTTGAACACCTTCTGCACGAGGTCCTGCAGGGCCTCCGGCGAGACGGAGAGGTCCAGCTCTGCAAAGGCGTCGCTGAGGTCGATGTCGGGCAGCTCGTCGATGTTGAGGGAGAAGTCGGAGAAGTCCAGCAGGCTGCTCAGGTCGAAGCTGCCGCTGCTGAGGTCGAAAGCCCCATTGAGGTCGAAGTCGAGGGCAGAGGCGTCGAACTGGAACGCATCCTTCAGTGCATTGGTGTCAATGGAGAAGAGGCTGGTCAAATCGAAGTCGCGGAGGCTCTCAGCCTTGCCGAAGCTCTCGCCGGTGAGGACGTTGGTGGCGGGGTCAGCCATCTGCTGCTTCACGATGACGCTGTCGGCAGCGTCATCCATGACCTTCTCGGTCAGGGAGGCGGGGTAGGCGATGCCGGAGGTGAGCATGGAAGCGGAGGCGGTGTAGTCCGGCTGGACGATGCCCACGATGGTGATGTCCTCGCCGTTCTCCACCAGCTGCTGCATATAGTCCTTGTCGTCGGCCTTGCTCTTCCAGATGCCGTAGGTGTCGTCGTAGACGTAGGTGTCAGCGCTGTTCACCAGCTTGAACTTCAGGCCCATCAGCTCGTCGTAGCTGTAGGTGCGGAAATCGCTGGGGACATCGACGTTCTGGTTCTGGGCAAACTGCTGTATCATCTTGTCCAGCTCGGCGGAGTCCCGCAGACCCATGGAGTAGAGGGCGTAGTCGGTCACAGTGCCGTATTTGCTCAGCACGGCGACACATTCGGTGGGCTTTTCGGGCCAGCGGCCGGCCTTGACTTCGTACTGGGACTTATAAAGGTCACTGTTGGCGGGCAGCTGATAGAAAACGCTGGTGTTGCTGCCCACGCTGTTCATCAGGCTGCTGGTGACGGAGGTGGAGCCGGAACCCGAGCTTCCCAGACCCAGCATCGAGAGGGTGGAGTCCGGGTTGACCTGATGCACACTGCCGTCGGCGTCCTGCCGGTAGATCTGGGGCGAGACGCTGTAGGAATACTCAATGGAGGTGGCGTCATCCGCAATGGTGGACTCGTCGCTGTCGAGATATTTCTTTAAGGAAGTGAGGTCGTTGGACGTCAGGCCCGACACCATCTTGGTGATGAGCTGGCGGACCGAGACCATTCCCTCCATGCCGCCGGAGGTGTCCTTTTTGCCGTCCTCGTCGGTGGGCAGGCCGGTGGCTGTGGTGCCGTCGCTGCTGCCCGAGGACAGAAAGCTCGTGATGTCCACCCCGCTGCTCAGGATCTGCAGCGGATATTCGCTCAGAGTGGAGCGCTCCATGTCGGCGATGTAGGCGTTGACGCCGGTGGACAGCGAGATGATGAGGGCGATGCCGATGATGCCGATGCTGCCCGCGAAGGCTGTGAGCAGGGTGCGGGCCTTTTTGGTGCGCAGGTTGTTGAAGCTCAGGGCCAGCGAGGTGAGCCACGACATGGACGAACGGCCCATGTTCTTATGGACGGGAGGGGCAAGCTTTGTGTCGTCCGGCTCGAAGGGGCGGGTATCGTCGGTGACAGCGCCGTCCCGCAGGCGGACGATGCGGTTGGCATACTGCTCCGCCAGTTCGGGGTTGTGCGTGACCATGACCACGAGGCGGTCTTTTGCCACATCCTTCAGCAGCTCCATGACCTGGATGCTCGTCTCGCTGTCCAGTGCGCCGGTGGGCTCGTCGGCCAGCAGGATGTCGGGGTTGTTGACGAGGGCGCGGGCGATGGCCACGCGCTGCATCTGGCCGCCCGACATCTCGGTGGGGCGCTTGTGGAGCTGGTCCCCGAGGCCCACCTGCCGCAGCGCCTCGGCGGCACGGCGGCGGCGCTCAGCGCCCGACACGCCCGAGATGGTCAGGGCCAGTTCGACGTTGGCGAGGACGGTCTGGTGGGGGATGAGGTTATAGCTCTGGAACACGAAGCCGACGGTGTGGTTGCGGTAGGAGTCCCAGTCCCGGTCGGTGTAGCGGCGGGTGGAGATGCCATTGATGATGAGCTCGCCGTTGTCGTAGCGGTCGAGGCCGCCGATGATGTTGAGCAGCGTGGTCTTGCCCGAGCCGCTGGGGCCGAGGATGGCGACAAATTCGCTGTCGCGCAGGTTGAGGCTGACCCCGTTGAGCGCTGCCTGTGTCAGATCGCCGGTGGTGTATTTCTTTTCGATATTGATAAGCTGAAGCATTGGCCTGCCTTTCCGGCAGCAGAACGGGGAAGTGTCTGCTGGCCTATTCCGCCCGACATTTGTGGACGGAGAGGGAAACATAGTATCTGTTTGATTTTATCAGAAGAATATGAACAATTTATGTCGTAACGGGTGCCAAGTTCTGTGTTTTCTGCCGAAGGATGGAAAAGCGTTGCATCCTGCGCGGAAAAGCGTCCCAAACCAGGAGGATGCGGCAGATGTGTCTTGATTTTTGGAGCGGTTGATGGTATTCTTGAGACAATATCCATGTTAATATTTTCAGTGTTTCAAAATTCGACGAAAACTGACGCAAATTTGTCGTTGCAACTCCTTTCGACGCTCCATACAATTTTATAGTATGAAGTAGTTTGTCCGGCATAAGTGGAAGGGCCGGGCAGATGGGGTGAGGAGGATGCAGAATGAAACAGAATGTCCCATTGGTGAGGAATTTTTCGGCGTTGGAACCGTATCAGGAGGCATATACCCTTGCCTGTTCTCTGGAGACGGAGGGACAGGGCTGCTGGCTGACCGTGAGCCGGACAAAAGCTCCGGACGACCCAGCAGACACGGCCCGTACATGGGTCCCGGCCCCGGAAGAGGAATGCGGACGGCTGCTGCAGTTTTTGTATGAGAACTCGGTCCAGCCGGAGCTGTGGCAGGATGCTATTTCCTGCTGGTATCCGCAGACGGAGCAGGCAGAAAACCTGCGGGAAGGGGGCGCGTCGTGTGAGTTATGAGGAACAGGACGCCATATGGCGCGTAGCTCTGGCCAGCTATGACCCCAGAGAGATGCGGGTATGGACACGCTATCTTGAGGAGCGCAACCCGGCCATCCGCTGCACGAGCTACCGCAGCAGCCGGACGCTGCTGGAACGGCTCGAGCAGGGCGATGTGGACGTTCTGGTGCTGGGCGGCAGACTGGAGGACATGGACAGCATCCAGTTCCTGCCCAGGATACGCAGCCTTGACCGCAAGCCTCTGGTGCTTCTGCGGGACGACGGACGCAACGAGAGGTCGGCTGTGGAGAGCCTGAGTCAGGAGGACGCATGCTACCTCATCCGTCAGGCCACACTGGAAGATATGCTGCAGGAGCTGCGCGCTCCGGCCCACCGCCCGGCGGAGAGTCTGGAAAAGCGCTGCGAGCGCATCTATCGCAGCTGGGGTCTGAGCACCTACGATGCCAACAAGCGCTACCTGACCGGTGCGCTTCGGATGATGATGGGCTCTGACCACCGTTTGGCCATCCGCAAGGAGATATTAGGGCCGGTGGCGGAGGAATACAATCTCACCGTGGCAGCTGTGGACAGCGCCCTCCGGCGGCTGCTGGAGACGCTGGACGAGACCGGTACCCAGACATGGCGGGATTTTCGAAAAGAGTATGGCTTAGAGCGCAGGAAGGTGACCATCGGCCGCCTGCTTTATGCGCTGGAAAGTAAACTGAGTCAGCAGTGAGGTGCTGACCACACGACGCGGAGGTAGAGCAGAATGCGCAGGCGAAACGATGGAGCAGGAGTCTCCCCTCAGGAGGAGTTTGGGGATGTGTGCTTCCATGCCCTTGGCATCATCGACCAGAACCGGGAATATCTGCAGATGCATCTGCTGGCGTCGGCCGACCTGCCCACCCGGCAGGCACTTTCAGACATCCAGATAGAGTCTGCCCGGCTGGATCGCACGATACGCAATGCCATAACGCTTTATCAGCTGGAAAATGAAGAGCTGAGCGAGCTGCAGCCTCTGGACCTGTGCAGTCTGCTGGAAAAAGCGGGCCGTCTGGCCCCGGACATCCAGCGGTCGCTGGAAATAACGCTCACGACGGAGAGCGGGGGCATCGAGCACTGCGCCGTCATGGGCGTCCCCGATGAGGCCGAACAGCTGCTGCTCCACCTCATCTCCAACGCGCTGCGGGCCTGCGATGCAGGCGGCAGGGTGTGGGTGAGCCTGAAACAGAAAAAGACGGGCGTCGCGCTCCGGGTAGAAGACAACGGCTGCGGCCTGATGGAGGAAGACCCCATCGAGAACAACCGCCGCTTCCTCAGCGGCGCAAAGCTGGGTCTCCGCATCTGCAAGCTCATCTGCCGCCGTGCAGGCTGGAAGCTGACGCTGACGGCCCGTCCGGGCGGCGGCACCCGAGCGCAGGTGGTGTTTCTGCTGGCCTCCTGCGAGGACATCCCGCCGGAAATGGAACTCCACTCCAGCGAGGAGAACGACATCCGCGCAGCGCGGTTCGCAAGCCGGGCGGCACAGGAGCTCCTTCTGCTGAGGAGATATTGAACGAGACAAAAAGGCATCTGCAATGCGGCCGGGACGGCGCAGCGCAGATGCCTTTGCTTTGTGTGCGGGACAGGGAAGAGAGCGGAAAAAATGACAGGCGGTAAAGAATCTTAGTAGAAACAGCCCGAAATTCACAGAAAAGTTTGCGAAATTAACAAAATGTTTAACTTTGAAAGGTGATTTTACTGTTTTTAAGGTGTAAAATAATCCCGAATGATTGATTGTCAGCCGGATTTGGTTTATAATACCCATGTATGCGAGTCTGAAATTTGATTCGTTAGCAAACAACTTCTGCCCGGGCCGGAGAGCCCTGTGTGCAGAGGGAGAGTGCATTGTCCTTCAGGAGGAAAAACAACTGTGAGAGTAGGTCTTGACATCGGCAGCACTACCATCAAATGCGTGGTGCTGGATGAAAACGATACCCTTTTATATTCGACGTATGAGCGCCACTACAGCCACATTCTGGAAAAGGCGCAGGAGCTGCTGCGCCGCATCGACGCAGAGCAGCTGCATGGCCGGAAAGCGCTGCTCAGCATCTCCGGCTCCGCCGGCATGGGCCTGGCCGACAGCTGCGGCGTGCCTTTCGTGCAGGAGGTGTTCTCCACCCGCGTGGCGGTCAAAAAGTTCGTCCCTGCGACGGACTGCGTCATCGAGCTGGGCGGTGAGGATGCAAAGATCCTGTTCCTGAACAACGGCACCGAAGTCCGCATGAACGGCAGCTGCGCCGGCGGAACGGGCGCTTTCATCGACCAGATGGCGACGCTGCTCAAGATGAGTGCCGATGAGATGAACAAGGCGGCCGAACAGGCCACCCGTACATACACCATTGCATCCCGCTGCGGCGTTTTCGCCAAGAGCGACGTGCAGCCCCTCATCAATCAGGGCGCAAAGACCGAGGACATCGCGGCCAGCATCTATAAGGCCGTGGTCAACCAGACCATCGCCGGTCTGGCACAGGGACGTCCCATCCAGGGCAATATCCTCTATCTGGGCGGTCCGCTGACCTTCAGCACCGTGCTGCGCAAGAGCTTCGACGAGGCACTGGGCGTCACCGGTACCTGCCCCGAGAACAGCCTGCTCTACGTCGCGCTGGGCGCTGCCCTCTACGCCGACAAGGAGTTCGTCCTCTCGGACGTGGCCGCTGCGCTGGATGAGTACGCCGCCACGGCGACCTACGCCAGCGAGCCGCCCCTCTTCGCCAGCAAGGAAGAGTACGAGGCATTCCATGCCCGCCATATGTCCCACAGCGTGCCGCGGGTGGCGTTTAGCGCTCAGTTCGGCCCGGTGCATATCGGCATCGACTCCGGCTCCACCACCGTCAAGCTGGTGGTCGTGGACGAGCAGAGCCAGATCCTCTACACCAACTATCAACCGAACCTCGGCAACCCGCTGCCCCTTATCCGGCAGCAGCTGCTGAAGATCTATAAAGAGCACCCCGGCCTCAAGGTGGCCAGCGTGACCACCACCGGCTACGGCGAAGAACTGGTCAAGAACGCCTTCCGCTGCGACTTCGGGCTCGTGGAGACCGTGGCCCACTTCACGGCAGCAAAATACTTCATGCCGGACGTGGACTTCATCATCGACATCGGCGGTCAGGATATGAAGTGCTTCAAGATCGAGGATGGTGCTATCAGCAACATCTTCCTGAACGAAGCCTGCTCTTCCGGCTGCGGCAGCTTTTTGCAGACCTTCGCGCAGGCGCTGGGCTACGACGTCAAGGAGTTCGCGGCCCTCGGCCTCTTCGCCGACCGCCCCGTGGATCTGGGCAGCCGCTGCACCGTTTTTATGAACAGCTCGGTCAAGCAGGCCCAGAAGGACGGCGCGTCCATTGAGAATATCTCGGCGGGCCTGTCCATCAGCGTCGTCAAGAACGCACTGTACAAGGTCATCCGTGCGTCCAGCCCCGAAGAGCTGGGCCGGAAGATCGTCGTGCAGGGCGGTACGTTCTACAATGAGGCCGTCCTCCGCGCCTTCGAGAAGGAGATGGGCGTCGAGGTCATCCGCCCCGACATCGCCGGTCTGATGGGCGCTTACGGTGCGGCCCTCTTCGGTCTGCGCCAGTGCCGCAAGAACGGCCAGACCACCTCCGCCATGATGAGCGAGGAAGAGCTGGAGAACTTCGACCAGAAAGTCGTCAGCGTCAAGTGCGGCGGCTGCGGCAACCACTGCCAGCTCACCGTCAACACCTTCGCCGATGGCCGCAAGTTCATTTCCGGCAACCGCTGCGACAAGCCCGTCACCGGAAAGAGCGAGGACAACAGCCTCAACCTCTACGCCTACAAGCAGCAGCTTCTGGCCAGCTACAAGCCCGTGGCCGGAAAGCGCGGCTCCATCGGTATCCCGCTCTGCCTGAATATGTACGAGCTGCTGCCGTTCTGGTACGCCTTCTGGACCAAGCTCGGCTTTGCCGTCCACACCAGCCCGGTGTCCAGCCGCGGTCTCTATCTGGCCGGTCAGGCTACCATCCCCAGCGACACCGCCTGCTTCCCGGCCAAGCTCAGCCACGGCCACATCAAGGCCCTGACCCAGATGCATCTGGACGCCATCTTCTACCCCTGCCTGACCTACAATATCGACGAGGGTCTGGGCGACAACCACTACAACTGCCCCGTCGTGGCCTACTATCCCGAAGTCCTCGCCGGCAACTGCCCCGAGCTGGAAGGCCAGAAGTTCATCTACGACTACGTCGGCATCCACCGTCCGAAGGATTTCGTCCACAAGATGGCGAAAGACGTGCTGCCCAAGTATTTCGGCGGCATCTCCGAGAAGGAAGTGCAGGAGGCTGCCAACGCCGCCTACGCTGAGTATGAAGCCCACATGGCGCAGATCCGGGTCAAGGGCAGCGAGATCATTGATGAGGCCCGCCGTCAGGGCAGGCGCATCATCGTGCTGGCCGGACGCCCCTACCATGTGGACCCGGAGATCAACCACGGCATCGACCACCTCATCACCCGCCACGGCGCGGCGGTGGTCACCGAGGACAGCATCTCCAACCGCGTGGAGAAGTTCCCCACCAGCGTGCTGAACCAGTGGACCTACCACAGCCGCCTGTATGCCGCCGCCAAGTACTGTACCACCCAGAACGATATGGACCTGGTGCAGCTGGTGTCCTTCGGCTGCGGCGTGGACGCCATCACCACCGATGAGACCCGCGAGATCCTGCAGGAGGGCGGCAAGCTCTACACCCAGCTGAAAATTGACGAGATCACAAACCTGGGCGCTGTCAATATCCGCCTGCGCAGCCTGTTCGCCGCGCTGGATGAGCGAGACGAAGATAAGAAGTAACATAGGAGGAACCTATGGAATACAATTACCCCAAATTCACCCCGGAAATGAAGAAAACTCACACCATCCTCATCCCCAACATGGCCATCACCCAGTTCCGCCTGCTGGAATACGCCCTGCGCTACGACGGCTACAAGTGCGAGATCCTTGGCAACTGCGGCAGCGCTGTGGCGCAGCTGGGCCTGAAATATGTCCACAACGACACCTGCTATCCGGCACTGCTGGTCATCGGCCAGTTCCTCGACGCGCTGAACAGCGGCAAGTACGACCTCGAGCACACGGCCCTGCTCATCACCCAGACGGGCGGCGGCTGCCGTGCCTCCAACTACATCCACCTGCTCCGCAAGGCGCTGGTCAAGGCAGGCTATCCGAACATCCCGGTGGCCAGCCTGAACTTCTCGGGTCTCGAGAAGGACAGCGGCTTCCAGATGACTCTGCCTCTGGCCCGCCGGGCTATCGCCAGCGTGTTCTACGGCGATATGCTCTGCGCCCTGCGCAATCAGGTCGCTCCGTATGAGAACGAAAAAGGCGCTGCCGATAAGATGGTAGACCTCTGGGTCGAGCGTCTGGGTCGTGTGCTGCTGGCGGGCAAGGGCTTCACCTCCCGCGAGATGAAGCACACCTTCCCCCTCATCGCAAAGGACTTCAAGTCCATTCCCGTCGCCCGTGTGCCGAAGGTCAAAGTCGGCGTCGTGGGCGAAATTTACGTCAAGTACAGCCCGCTGGGCAACAACGACCTGCAGAAGTTCCTCGAGAGCCAGGACTGCGAGGTCAACTTCCCGGGTCTGATGGGCTTTGTGCAGTACTGCATCTTCAACATGGGCGAGGACCATGTCCTCTACGGCGGCAAGCTGGCCATGAAGATGGGTACCGACCAGCTGCTCAACTGGCTGGACAGCGTGGAGCGCTCCATGCTCAAGGCCGAGGCCGACGCCGGTTTCTACGCCCCCGGCCCTTTCAAGGAGCTGGTGGAAAAGCCCGAGGGCATCATCTCGCTGGGTGCCAAGATGGGCGAGGGCTGGTTGCTGACAGCTGAGATGATCGAGCTGGTACAGGGCGGTTACGGCAACATCGTCTGCGCACAGCCTTTTGGCTGCCTGCCGAACCACATCGTGGGCAAGGGCATGGTAAACAAGATCCGCGCGATGTACCCCAGCGCCAACATCACCCCCATCGACTACGATCCCAGCGCCACCAGGGTCAATCAGGAGAACCGCATCAAACTGATGCTGGCCGTAGCAAAGGAGCGTCTGAACGCCCCTGCCGAGGCGAAGCCCCTGACCGCCGAGGAGATCGCGGGCGGTGCGCCCAGCCTGTCTCACGTCTGAGAAACCACAGAAGAAACAAAGAAGCCGCACGGTACAGTTTTTCGCTGTACTGTGCGGCTTTTCTTATGCGCCGGAGCGCTTATTTCTTGTGATACTTGCGGTCTTCCTGCTCATAGGCGGGCTCGCAGGTGAGGTACATCCCCAGACGTTTGATGGTGTCCGTATCCACGCTGGACAGGATGACCGTGGAGTGCATGTCGCAGCCCTTGAGCTTGGAGAGCTGCTGCAGAGCGGCAGCAGCCGTCTCATTCTCGGCGGCAGAGCTGGACAGCGCGATCAGGATCTCATCGGTGTGCAGGCGGGGATTCCGGCTGCCGAGGTAGTTGGTCTTGAGGGTCTGGATGGGCTCGATGGCGCGGGCGGAGACCAGGTCGATCTCATGGTCGATGCCGGCCAGCTTCTTGAGGGCATTGAGCAGGGCAGAAGAGGCTGCGCCCAGCAGGGGACCGTTCTTGCCGGTGACGACGGTGCCGTCCGGCAGCTCGATGGCGGCAGCGGGTGCGCCGCCGGTGCGCTCGGCCACGGCGTGAGCCTGCTTTTCCACGGCACGGTCGCCGACAGCCAGACCGGCCTGATTCAGCAGCAGCTCAAGTTTGAACAGCTCGTTTTCGACATTCTTGCCGGTCTTCTGGTCACAGAGCGCCTTGAAGTAGCGGCGGATGATCTCGTTGCGGGAGGCCTCGCGGCAGGCTTCGTCGTCCACGATGCAGTTGCCGGCCATGTTCACACCCATGTCCGTGGGGGACTTGTAGGGGCTCTTGCCCGCGATGAGCTCGAACATCGCGTTGACCACCGGGAAGATCTCGATGTCGCGGTTGTAGTTGACGGTGGTGACGCCGTAGGCCTCCAGATGGAAGGGGTCGATCATGTTCACGTCGTTCAGGTCGGCGGTAGCGGCCTCGTAGGCGAGGTTGACCGGGTGCTTGAGGGGCAGGTTCCAGATGGGGAAGGTCTCAAACTTGGCGTAACCGGCCTTGACGCCCCGCTTGTGCTCGTGGTAGAGCTGGGACAGGCAGGTGGCCATCTTGCCGCTGCCGGGGCCGGGGGCCGTGATGACGACAAGGGGACGCTGGGTCTCGATGTAGTCGTTCTTGCCGTAGCCCTCGTCGCTGACGATGCGGGCCACATCGTTGGGGTAACCGGGGATCTTATAGTGGCGGAAGGTGCGCACGCCCACGCTGTTCAGCTTGTGCTCAAAGGCTTCGACCTCGGGGGCGGCGGTGTACATGGTCACGCAGACGCTGCCCACGAACAGGCCCATGCCCTGGAAGGCGTCGATGAGGCGGAGAACGTCGAGGTCGTAGGTGATGCCGTAGTCGCCGCGCACCTTGCTGCTGATGATGTCCTGCGCGCTGATGACGATGACGATCTCGGCCTGCTCCTTGAGCTGCAGCAGCATCTGCAGCTTGGAGTCCGGCTCAAAGCCCGGCAGCACGCGGGAGGCGTGGTAGTCGTCGAACAGCTTGCCGCCAAACTCGAGGTAGAGCTTGTTGTCGAACTGTGCGATGCGCTCCCGGATGTGCTGGGACTGCATCTGAAGATATTTCGCGTTGTCAAAGCCTTTTTTCATGGAATGCTCCTCTTCCTGATTCTACAACTTCATCTCCGGCACGTCGGTGGTGCGGCGGGCCGAAGTATCACACAAACATCTTATAGTATAGCATACGACAGGCTTCGGCGCAATTATTTTTTGAGGGCTTCCTCGTGCTCCAGGTGCTCAAATTCTTCCAGCTCCTCAATGTCCTCTTTCAGGAACATCAGGCAGAAGCTGATGAAGAGCAGCAGGCAGGAAAGCCAGATGGCCCGGCTGCCCATGGGGGCCAGTGCAAGGCTGCCGAGGCCGGCACCCAGCGCGAACAGGAAGATGATGGCGAAGTAGTGCATCGCCTTGCCGAAGGCTTTGGTGTTGCCGCCCACCAGCCATGCGCAGAGGGAATCCATGCCGCTGCGCAGATTGCCGATGCACATGGTGCTGGCGAAGGCATAGCCGTTTACCTTGCGGAAGGATTGTACCTGCATGGCGCAGGAGAAGGAGACGAGGGAGTTGGCCAGAAGATTCAGCTCCTGCGGCAAAAAGCCCACGACGAAGAGCATCAGGATCTCGAACAGCACCACCAGCTGACGCCAGTGGAGCCACTGCATCCGCTTGAGCTTGAGGCGGATGAACTCAGCCACAAAAATGCCCAGTGCAAAGGCGCAAAGGGGAATCAGGTAGCGCAGTGCCTCGCCCCACTTGCCCGCAAACAGCTTGACGGCCATCAGCACGATGTTGCCGGTCTGGGCGTTGGCGAAGACCTTGCCGCGGTATAAATAAGTATAAACATCCTGTAAGCCGCCCGAGACGGAGAGAAACAGAGCGGTGATAAAAGCTTCGGACATCTGTCCGTGAGGTTTGAGAGATGGCATAAAAGCTCCTCCTTATATCCAGAAAATAATTCCATGCCATACTATAGCGCAAAACCGGCGTTTTGTCAAAAACTGCGCCATATTTTTTATAGATAATGACGATTCCGGGCGGGTATCGCAGGATGCGCTTTGTTTTGCAATGCGGCGCAGACTGTGGTAGAATATCGCTAACGCGATATTCTAGTTTTATGCGCAACGCCTCGCCGCTTGCTCCTGCGGAGCTGCGTGGCAACCGGCTTTGGATGCGCAATTATACCATTTCACTGCGTTCATGGTATAATACACAAAAAACAGCTTTTCAGGAGAAGGAGGGGCTTTTTGTATGCCCAATATCATCGAGATCACGGATTTCCACGCGCCGGAGCTGGACCCTTATGCCCGGCTGACCCAGAACCAGCTGCGCAATCGCCTCGAGCCGGAGAAAGGCATCTTCATCGCCGAGAGCCCCAAGGTCATCGACCGTGCGCTGGACGCAGGCTACAAGCCCGTGTCTCTGCTGATGGAGCGCAAGCAGATCACCGGCCCGGCAGCGGGCATCCTGAGCCGCTGCGGCGACGCGCCGGTGTACACGGCAGATCGGGAGATGCTGGCAGAGCTCACCGGCTTTGAGCTGACCCGGGGCGTGCTCTGCGCCTTCCGCCGTCCCGCGCCCCGCCCGGTGGAGGAGCTGTGTCGGGACGCCCGCCGGGTGGCCGTGCTGGAGGGCATCGTGGACTCCACCAATGTGGGCGCCATCTTCCGCTCGGCGGCGGCACTGAACATGGACGCCGTCCTCATCAACCCTTCCTGCTGCGACCCGCTCTGCCGCCGCGCCGTCCGCGTCAGCATGGGTACGGTGTTCCAGGTGCCTTGGGGGCAGCTGGGCGAGACTCCGGCAGACTGGCCGGAGAAGGGGATGGACATCCTCCACTCCCTCGGCTTCAAGACCGCCGCGATGGCCCTCAGCGACCGCTCAGTGAGCATCGACGACGAGCAGCTTGCGAAAGAACCGAAGCTTGCCATCGTGCTTGGCACTGAGGGCGACGGCCTCGCCGCCGACACCATCGCTTCCTGCGACTACACGGTCAAGATCCCCATGTCCCACGGCGTGGATTCGCTGAATGTCGCCGCCGCCAGCGCCGTTGCGTTCTGGCAGCTGGGCAAACAATAAACGAAAGAGTAATGCCTCCCCGCCGGGGAGGCATTACTCTTTATGCTCAGATACTTGCTAAGAATCGCTCAAAGCCTGCGCGGCCTGCCGTGTCCATCTTGTAGACGCCGGCGTCTACGAGGACTTCGGCAAAGACATGGCCGATCTCGTCCTGCACGATGGTGTGGACATTTTCGGCGTTCAGCTCCGGATGGCGGGCGAGGATGTCCATCGCCCACTCGGCGTGCTTCTGGATGTTCTCGCCGTACTCAGCGGCGGGGGTGCGGGCCACGAGGGCGGCTTCCACATCGGTCATCTCGGCTTTCAGGCGGCTGGGCAGAACGGCCAGACCCATGACCTCGATGAGGCCGATGTTCTCCTTTTTGATGTGGTGGAGCTTTGCGTGGGGGTGATAGACGCCCAGCGGATGCTCCGGCGTGGTGATGTTGTTGCGCAGCACCAGATCCAGCTGGAACTTGCCGTCCCGTATCCGGGCGATGGGGGTGATGGTGTTGTGAGGTTCGCCGTCGGTCTCGGCGTAGACAAAGCAGCTCTCGTCGGTGTAGCCCCGCCATGCCGTCAGAATCTTATCGGCCAGCTCCACAAGGCGCTCGTCGTCGGCACAGGTGAGGCGGATGCAGCTCATGGGCCAGTGGACGATGCCGGCGTCCACATCCTCAAAGCCGGGGAAGACCCACTTCTTCTCGATGGGCGCTTTGGCCATGGCGAACTCGTAGTGGCCGCCCTGGAAGTGGTCGTGGCTCAGGATGCTGCCGCCCACGATGGGCAGGTCGGCGTTGCTGCCCACGAAGTAGTGGGGGAAGAGGGCCACGAAGTCCAGCAGTTTGCGGAAGGTGGCCCGCTCGATCTTCATGGGGGTGTGCTGGCTGTTAAAGACGATGCAGTGCTCATTGTAGTAGACATAGGGGCTGTACTGGAAATTCCACGCACTGTCGTTGATGGTCAGCGGGATAATGCGGTGATTTTCCCGGGCGGGATGGTTCAGCCGACCGGCATAGCCCTCGTTCTCCACGCAGAGCTGGCACTTGGGGTAAGCGCTCTGAGGAGCCAGCTTTGCGGCTGCGATGGCTTTGGGGTCTTTTTCGGGCTTCGACAGGTTGATGGTGATGTCGAGGTCGCCGTAGGGGGTCTTGGTGACCCACTTGACGTCCCGCTTGATGCGGTAGCGGCGGATGTAATCGGTGTCCTGGCTGAACTTGTAGAACCAGTCGGTGGCGGCCTGGGGGCCGTCGGTCTCGTACCGCTCTTCGAAGTTGGCGCGGACGATGCTGGGGCGGGGCGTCAGCACACCCATGAGCCGGGTATCGAAGAGGTCGCGGGCCGTGGGGCTGTCGTCGCAGACGCCCCGGGCTGCGGCATCATCCACCAGCGTTTTCAGGATGCTCTCGAGGTCGGCGTAGCAGACGTCGCCCTCCGGCTCCGTGAAGCTGTCGAGCTGCATGGTCATGAGCAGCTGGTTGCGGATGTAGATCTCGTCGTCAGGCAGGATGAGACCGGTGTCCAGACCGTAGTTGACGAGCTGCTGGATGGCAGTGGAGATCACAGGACAGCGCCTCCCTCCGGGCGGATGGACAGGACGTGGCAGCGGCCCTCGCCGAGGATGGCTTCCATACCGGCCTTGAACTTGTCCAGCATCTCCACAGGCACGAAAGCCTGCACCGTGCCGGCGAAACCGCCGCCGTGGACGCGGACAGCGCCCTTATCGCCCAGCAGATGCTTGGCGGCAGCGATGGTCACGCCCACTTCCTGATGCTCCTTGTAGCCTGCGGGGATGACGTTCTGCAGATACTCCCAGCTGCTGCGGCCGGACTCGTTCACGAGGCAGAGGAAGGTGTCGAAGTCGCCATCGTGGAGTGCGGCCACCTGCTTTGCCACACGGTCATTGTCGGCGTAGACGTGGAAGGCGCGGAGGACGGCGCGGTCGCCGCACTGCCTGCGGCACTCGGGCAGCTTTGCAAGGAAGGTCTCGAACGGCACATCCCGCAGCACCTCGCCGCCGCAGACAGCGGCTACGGCGCGGCACTCAGCCGGGATGGCGGCGTACTCGTCGGTCAAATCGGCGTGGTCTGCGCCGGAGTCGAGGATGCAGAGGACCAGACCGGCCTTGGAGAAGTCCACAGCCACAGGCTCTACCACGGGCTTTGCGGGGCTGGCGAAGTCGATGGTGATGATGTTGCCCACGCTGGAAGCCATCTGGTCCATCAGGCCGCAGGGCTTGCCGAAGTAGACGTTCTCAGCCCACTGGCCGATCTGTGCGATGGCGATGGGGGAAACCTTCTCGGTCATGAAGCAGTCGTTCAGGATGACGCCGATGAGCACCTCAAAGGCGGCAGAAGAGGAAACGCCGCTGCCCTTCGGCACGTTGGAAGAGACGTAGACGTCCAGACCGGCCAGCTTTGCGCCCCGCTGGGTGAAGGCGGCGCACTCGCCGCGCAGCAGGGCGGCGGTGGTGTTCTCCTCTTCCTTGCGGGCCTCGAGATCATTCAGATCAATGACGCACAGATCATAGCCCTCGCTCTGGACGCGGAGCTGGTTCTTATCGTTGGGGGCTGCAGCGGCGATCATGTCGATGTTCACGCTGCCGGCCAGTACCCGGCCATGCTGATGGTCGGTGTGGTTGCCGCCGATCTCGGTGCGGCCCGGTGCGCTGTAAAGGCCGGCCTCAGCGTGGGAGCCGAAGGTCTTTTCCAGCCCATCCAGCACAGCGGTGTAACGGGCGGCTTCAGAGGCCGTCTCGGCGGGAGAACAGCAATACAGGGAGGCGAGGCGCGCGGCGTGGACGCCGTCGGACAGCTCCTGCTTCCATACGGGAATGGACTTCATCATGGAATCTTCCTCCTGACAGACAGATACTTTTTTATTTCGTGTGGGCGATACAGCCCGCTTCTGTTCTTATAGTAAAGGATTTGCCTGGAAAAAACCATGTGTTATTGTTGCATCTCAATGAAAAGTTGCAAAAAATCTCCGCCGGACAGCTCCGGCAGGGATGCAAAGCAGAAAACTTGAATCAGGTGCAGCTGAGACAAAAGTTTTTTCGAAACCGGAAAAGCATTGTATAACTGCGCCAAAACTTCCCGCTGCCGCGTCCCGGCGGGGGAGAGGACCGCGACATGGAGAAACCTTACTGCGGCGGGCAGTGCAAAAGAAAAGGCCGCGATCCACTTTTCCAGCGGAGCGCGGCCTTCTTGTTAAGGGAAGAAAATTATGATGTCAGGCGGAAGGCGAGGGAGCAGCGCCCTCCGGCCCGGGAACACAGGGAAAGATCACTGCATCAGGCTGCAGACGGCCTCGGCGTAAGCGGCGGGGTCATCCACGGGCAGGCCCTCGATGAGCTGTGCCTGTGCGTAGAGCAGAGCGCTGTACTTCTTGAGCTTCTCGGTATCGCCAGCCTCCTGTGCGGCTTTCAGCACAGCGAAGACGGGGTGGTTGACGTTCAGCTCCAGCACCTTGTCGCTCTTGACGCCCTCACTGCCGGGCTGCTTGGAGAGGACTTTCTCCATCTCGATGGACAGCGGGCCGTCGGCGGACAGGCAGACGGGGTGGTCCTTCAGGCGGGTGGAGACTTTGACCTCCTTGACCTTGCCGTCCAGAGCGTCCTTCATGGCGTCGAACAGAGCTTTGTTGGCGGTGGTGGCTTCCTCAGCGGCCTTCTTCTCGTCCTCGGTCTCGAGGCCCAGATCACCGCTGTTGACGTTCTTGAACTCGACGGTGCCGTCCTTGCCCTCGGCATCCTTGCGGGGATAGGTGCGCATGATCTGCAGGCAGAACTCATCCACATCCTCGGTCAGGAGCAGGACGTCGTAGCCCTTGTCCATGACCAGCTCAGCGGCAGGCAGCTTTGCCAGACGGTCGGTGGAGTCACCGGCGGCGAAGTAGATGTACTTCTGCTCGGAGGGCATCTTGTCCACGTACTCCTGCAGAGTGACCATCTTCTGCTCCTTGGCAGACCAGAACAGCAGCAGGTCGCGCAGCAGCTCGGCGTGCATCCCGTAGTCGGAGTATGCGCCGAACTTCAGCTGACGGCCAAACTCCTTCCAGAAGCTCTCGTACTTCTCGCGGTCGTTGGCCAGCATGGCGTGGAGCTCGTTCTTGATCTTCTTTTCCAGAGCGTTGTGGATGAGCTTGAGCTGATTGTCCTTCTGCAGCATCTCACGGCTGATGTTCAGGCTCAGGTCCTGACTGTCCACGATGCCTTTGACAAAGCTGAAGTAGTCGGGCAGCAGGTCGGCGCACTTCTCCATGATGAGGACGCCGGATGCGTACAGAGCCAGACCCTTTTCGTAGTCCTTGGTGTAGAAGTCATAGGGGCGGTGGCTGGGTACGAAGAGCAGGGCGTTATAGTTTGCAGTGCCCTCAGTGCGGCTCACGATGACGCGGGCGGGGTCGGCGTAGTCGCTGAACTTATCCTTGTAGAAGTTTGCATACTCCTCGTCGGTGACTTCGCTCTTCTGCTTCTTCCAGATAGGCACCATGCTGTTCAGAGTTTCCAGCTCGGTGTAGGTCTCCCACTCGGGCTTGTAGTCGTCGGGCTTGGGGTCGGGTTCGGGCTTCTGACGGCTCTTCTCCCGCTCCATCTGGATGGGGTAGCGCACATAGTCGCTGTACTTCTTGACGATGGCCACGATGCCGTACTCGTCGAGGAAGTTGTCGTAGTTGTCGGTCTCCGTGTCGGGCTTGATGTGGAGGATGATGTCGGTACCGGCAGTCTCCTTCTCAACAGGCTCAAGCTCATAGCCGTCAGCACCGCTGGACTCCCACTGCCAGGCCTCGTCGGAGCCGTAGGCCTTGGAGATGACGGTCACTTTGTCGGCCACCATAAAGGCGGAGTAGAAGCCGACACCGAACTGACCGATGATGTCGATGTTCTCGTCCTTGTTGTCCTTTTTGAAGTCGAGGGAGCCGGAGTGGGCGATGGTGCCGAGATTCTGCTCCAGCTCTTCCCGGGTCATGCCGATGCCGTTATCGGAGATGGTCAGGGTGCGGCTGTCCTTGTCGCGGGTGAGCAGGATGCGGAAATCGCCTTTGTTCATGCCGACAGAAGTGTCGGTCAGGCTCTTATAATACAGCTTGTCGATGGCGTCCGAAGCGTTGGAGATCAGCTCACGCAGGAAAATTTCCTTGTTGGTGTAGATGGAGTTGATCATCATGTCCATCAGCTTTTTGCTCTCGGCCTGAAATTCTTTTTTCGCCATAATACAAAACCTCTTTTTATCAGATTTTAGCGTCCCGGCGGCAGGAACTGCCCGGGCGCGTGTCGCATCAGGATCTGCCTGTGGAGAGTGCCGGCACACGGAGCGGAAAACCACTCGTGAAAACTTAGCACTCATAACTTTCGAGTGCTAATATACACCGCTGAGAGACAAAAATCAAGGGGTTTCATAAAAAGTTCAAAAAACTTTCCATTCGGGGCCAAAGCCGCCTTTACTTTCCCGCGCCAAAGCCGTATAATGGGCCGGAATGACAGACTTGTTTATAAGGAGGATGAAGGATGCAGCAGATAGAGCTGGAACTTGCAGGCGGCGGTGTGCTGACGGTTTCCCTGCGGGCGTCGCTGGATGCCATGCCCGCCGTGAAGGAGCGGCCTTTGGTGCTGGTGGTGCCGGGCGGCGGCTACGACCATGTCAGCCCCCGGGAGGGCGACCCGGTGACCCTGCAGTTTGCGGCGGCGGGTTATCACACCGCCGTGCTGACCTACAGCGTGGGGGAGGGGTCGCAGAACTACCAGCCTCTCCGACAGCTGAACGAAGCATTGGCTCTGCTGCGGCAGAATGCGGGAGAGTGGCACATCCTGCCGGATAAGATCGCCGTCTGCGGCTTCTCGGCGGGCGGACATCTGGCCCTGTCCGGCGCGGTGCTGGACATTCCGGGCGAGACGGCTCAGCAGAGGCCCAATGCAGTGATCCTGGGCTACCCGGTCATCACGGCAGGGGAGTTTGCCCACCGGGGCAGCTTCGTCCGGCTGGCGGGCAGCGAGGATGCTGCCGCACAGCAGGTGTTCACCCTGGAGGATAAGGTGACCTCCGACACACCGCCGGTCTTCGTCTGGCATACCATGGAGGATAAGACCGTTCCGGTGGAGAACACGCTTCTCCTGCTGGCCGCCCTGCGGAGGGCGGGCGTGCCGTGCGAGGCACATCTGTTCGAGAAGGGCGCTCACGGCACCAGCATCAGTACCGCCGAAGTGGATGCCGCCGACCCTCACCGCGCCCATTGGGTGGCTCTCTGCCTCGAGTGGCTGGGGGAGACGTTTGGGTTCAAATTGAGTTGAATTTGGACATTCCTACAAAAAATTCATAAATTTATGGTTGACCTGCCCAAGATTTGAGCGTATACTGGTCAGCGGAAACAAACGAGGAAGAAGGAAACATACATGGAAAAGAAAATCTCGGTCAAAGACCTGCTGATGCAGGCATTCCTGACGGGCTGGGAGCTCTCCGACAAGAGCATCGCTCAGGACGAATATCTGCAGAGCGCCATTCAGGTCATCGAAGTGCTGCAGGTGGAGCCGGAAAACGTCTACGCGGAAGAGGGCCTCGGCCTGACCGACGGCGACGAGGTAGACCATCTGGACGACCTGCTCCGGGCCGACGGCCAGTGGCTGTATTACGGCGTGGAGGCGGAGAATTTCTTCCTCATCCAGTGGTACCCGGACGAAGCATCTGCCAAGGCAAAACTGGCACAGCTCGAGGAGCTGGGCGACGGCAAGCAGTACCTCGTGGACCTGAGCCTCAAGCGCACGAACCCCACCGAGGCCGAGAATTTCGGCAATTCCAACCCGGTGCAGCTGAGGTCTTGATCGGTTTAACCTCTTTATGAAAGGGAACTTTTCAATGCAGCTTTCTGATACGGAGCGTCAGTGCCTCACCACCATTCTGGCCCAATATGACCAGCACCCCGAAGTGCAGCGGATGCGGGAATTTATCCAGCACGGCGATGTGACCACCTACCAGCACTGCAAGAATGTGGTGCTGGTGAGTTTCTGGCTCAACCGCCGCTTCCATCTGGGCGCGGATGAGACGTCGCTGGCTGTGGGGGCCTTTCTCCATGACTTCTATCTCTACGACTGGCACAAGCGCAGCTCTTTCCGGGGTCTGCGCCGCCTGTTCGAGATGCACGGCTTTGCCCATCCCGGCTCTGCCTGCGTCAATGCCGAGCGGTGCTTCGCCATCACCAGAAAAGAGCAGAACATCATCTCGAGCCATATGTGGCCCCTGACCTTCCGTCATGTCCCCACCTGCCGGGAGGCGGTCATCGTCTGCCTGGCCGACAAATACTGCGCCGTGCTGGAAAGCATGTTCCAGCGCACCCGGGTGGCCGATACGGACGCGGCGGACAATGAGTGGTAAGGGCCTTGTCTGATACGAAAATGAGCTGCTGTACGTTACGTACAGCAGCTCATTTTTTATAATTTCTTATACCCCGCAGGCTCGTCGGCTTTGGCGCGGCGCTCCATCAGGTAGGTGTCCAGCCAGCGGCCATGACAGTCCCGGGCGATGCGCTCCCGCCGCCCCACCACCCGGAAGCCGCACTTCGTGTGGAGGCCGAGGCTGGCGGTGTTGTCCTGCAAAACGGTGGAGTGTAAGGTCCAGTAACCCTCTTTCTCCGACTCTTCGCAGAGGGCCGTCAACAGGCGGGAGCCGAGGCCCCGGCCCCGGAACTTCTCGCCGACGTAGATGCTCACCTCGGCTACGCCCCGGTAGCACCAGCGGGGGTCTACCCGCCGCAGTGCGGCCCAACCGGCCAGCTCGCCGCCGTCCAGAATGACGAGGCGGCATTCTTTGATGTGAAAGGCGTCCCACGCCGTGTAGGGCGGACAGGTGGTCTGGAAGGTGGCGTGCTCCGTGGCGATGCCCTCTAAATAGATCTCGGACACAGCGCCCCAGTCTTCCGGCTCCATGGGCCGGATGGTGATATTGCTCATGATATTCTTTCCCGGCAGAGCGCCCCAATGCGCCCTGCATCATTCCTCTTGTCTCAGTATAGCAGATGCAGCCCGTCCGCGCAATGGCCGCTTATTCCAGCCCCGGCAGGGTGTCCAGTACCGGGATGCCCAAGCTGTGCAGGAAGGCTTTCTTTTCCTCGATGGCGGGGACGACGTCCAACTCCGAGGGGGCGTGGGCGTCGCAGCCCACGATGGCCTTGACGGGGTACTCCGCCGCGATGCGCCAGAACTCGTCCCGGGTGTAGCCCAGAGAGCCGTCGGGACGGCCCTGCAGGGTCAGTCCGGCCATGTTGTACTCGAGGGGGATGTCCAGCCGCGCCGCTGCGGCACAGATGTCCCGGCAGGCTTTCTCGGCGTCGGCGTCGAAGGCCGTCACCCGGTTCAAAAAGAGGTCGGGGTGGGCCAGATACCGGTAAAGTCCCGTTTCCAGCGCTTCCACCACCTGCTCGGCATACCGTCTGCCGTGGGCGGTGGAGGGGCTGCCGCCGAAGCGGCTGGCCCTGGCGTCCTGCTCGTCGGTGGTGTCGTAGTGGCAGCCGAGGATGAGATATTCGATGTCCAGCCGCTCCGTCTCTTCTCTGAGCCAGCCCAGATAGGCCGGGAAATACTCTGCCTCGAGGCCGATGCGGATGTGGAGTTTGTCGGCATATTTCTCCCGCAGCCCGCGCAGAGTCAGGACGTAATCGTCCAGCTGGGAGGGCAGCATCCGGATGCGGCTGACGAAGCCCGGCGTCGCGTAGGCCCAGGGGGTGTGGTCAGAAAACCCCAGCACCTTGAAGCCGCAGCGCAGGGCCGTGAGGATGTATTCCTCCTCGGTGCCTTCGGCGTGGCCGCAGCGGGTGGTGTGGGTGTGGTAATTGGTCAGCATGACAGGGCTCCCTCCCGGGCAGAAATTTTTTGACAATCAGCACCGTTGTGATACAATAGAATATATACCCGTTTGGGGCAGGGACTATTATAGACCTCTTTGCCGAAAAATGCAATGAAGGCTGCTCTGAAAAAGGAGAAATGAAGATGGATTGGAAACGAATCGCTGCCTCTGTGCTGATGCTCGGTGTCCTCGCCGTCCCGGCCTCAGCAGCCAGCATCACCCCCCAGACCACCATGAAGGAGATACGCGACGACCCCGACATCAAGGCCAGCGGTCTCTATACATACACCTATGTGTGGGAGCGGGACTGCGAAAAGCTCTCCACCAGCCGCGACGACGAGACGCTGACCGAGGTGGTCGGCAAGACCTCCGCCGAAGCCTGCGCAGCGGGCCTCAACTATCTGGCTCAGGTCTACCACGACGGCACCCGGGTGACCTATCCGCTCTATTCGGAAGAGGAGATCGCCGCCGTGCCTGCCCGCGCTCATGTGGAGCTGTATTACTGCCCGGCCCGGCAGCCGGGGGCCAAGTTTGCCATCGTGCTGTCGGGCAACTCGCTCTACTACAGCGGCGAGCTGCGGGGCGGCGTGTCCACGGCGTGGGAGCTGCACGAGCAGGGCTATGCCGTCTTCTCGCTGCGCTACCGCATCGGATGGGAGGCCGGGGACGACGCTCCGCTGGAAGACCTGGCCCGGGCCATCCGCTTCGTGATGGACAATGCCGACACCTTCGGCGTCTCTACGGAAGACTACGCCCTGCTGGGCTACTCCTCCGGCGGACAGCTCGCAGGCGTCTTCGGCAATGAGGAAAAGGGCTGGGGCCGCTACGGTGTGCCGAAGCCCGGCGTATTGCTGCTGGCCTACCCCATCAACAACTTCTTTGGGGCAAAGCCTGCCTACCACCTCCTGATGGATACCGACCGGCTGGAAAGACGCTACTATTCCTACACCGTCTCGAAGCTCGTGACGCCGGCCTACCCGCCCACCTTCCTGTGGTACGGCAGGAATGACCTCATGCTGAAAGCCTTCGTCTACCCCCTGCAGGGGCCGACCCTTGCAAAGGCACTGGAAGCGAGCGGCGTCCCCAACCGGGTGGAAGTTTACGACAACGCCAAACATGGTATCGGCATCGGCGTGGGGACGGATGCCGAAGGCTGGGTGGAACGTGCTGCCGAGTTCTGGCAGAGCGTTTCGGAATAACAGGAGGAAAAGATTATGTACGACTGGAATGGATCAATCCGCAGCCTGAATGTGGGCCTGCCCGACGACATCGCCCGGCTGAAAGCGGCCGGATATTATCAGGAGGCCATCGCCCGCATCGACCGGCTGCTGGCCGAGGATTGGACAAAGACCCAGAACGGCCCGGCGTCCAACGGCATTGCCCCGCCGGAGGGATACGTCCCGCCCGAGAACCCCACGCCCCACGGTGTGGACGCCCTGCGGGAGGCCCTGACTGTCCAGAAGGAGATCATGCGCCGGCTGCCCGGGGAATACTGCTGGACGGAAGCCGAGGCCATCGCCCGGATGCAGGAGCGGGTCAGGGACTTCACGGCAGAGGAATTTAAGAAGCTCGACTGGGAGGGCCGGATGGACTGGCGGTTCGTGGAAGGGGAGAAGAGGTATCAGGCCCGGTTCGCCGAGACGCTGCTGGCCACCCACGCCGACCTCGCTGCCCGGAAGCTGACGCCGGACGCCCCCAACAACAAGAACCAAGAGCGTCACCGCCTCCACGAGAAGATGGAGCGGGAGGGGAGCGCCAGCGCCGACATCACCCTCCGCACCAGCATCCGGATGTCTGACGAAGCCTTCGCCGCCGCGCTGGAAAAGGCGAGGGCAGAGGGCAGAGATGCCGTCCACGTCCGGGCATGGCTGGCCCTGCCTGCCGCCTGCCCGTCCCAGAGCCATATCACGCTGGACCGTTTCACCGAGACGCCCGGCCATATCGCCGCCGAGGACGCGCCCCAGCGCACCGTCTGCTGGGAGGCCGACCTGACCGAGAACCGCACCTTCGGGGCAGAGTACAGCTACCGGGAGACGGCAGTCTACGCCGACCCGCTTTCCTTCACGCCCGACGCGGAGCAGCCCGAGTTCTACACCGGCGAGGAAGCGCCCCACATCGTCTTTACGCCCTACCTGCGGGCGCTGGCGGCTCAGCTCACCGAGGGCATCGCCAGCCCGGCGGAGAAGGCTAAGCGCATCTACGATTATGTCACCCTGAATGTCCGGTATCACTTCCAGCCCTCCTATTTCGTCCATGAGTCCATCGCCGAGAACTGCGCCCGCAGCCGCCGGGGAGACTGCGGCATCATGGCGCTGACCTTCATCACCCTCTGCCGCATCGCGGGCATCCCGGCCCGGTGGGAGAGCGGCTTTGCAGTGGCTCCGGGGGACGCGGGCTGTCACGACTGGGCGCGGTTCTACGTCGCCCCCAAGGGCTGGATGTATGCCGACTGCTCCTACGGTGCCTCTATGGCCCGCCGGGGCGATGAAGTGCTCCGCCGCCACTATTTCGGCAGTCTGGATACGGGCCGCATGGTGGCAAACAGCGCCTTTGAAGCGCCCTTCGACCCGCCGATGCTGGGCTTCCGCAGCGACCCCTACGACAACCAGAGCGGCGAGATGGAGGCCGACGGCGTGGGCCTGTACGGTGACGATACCGTGACCACCAAAGAAGTTTTGAAGTTTGAGGAAGTAGAATAAATGGAATTTCTCGCAATGCTGTATACCGTCCTGCTGGTGGCCATCTGCCTGATGATGGCGCTGCTGCTCTTCCGCAGCGGACGCCCCACCGGCGGGCTGGACGAAGCCGACTGCGAAGAGCTGAAAGACTGGCTCGAAGAGCAGCTGGCCGCTCAGGCCAAAGAGTTCAACGCCCGTCAGGACGCCATCGCCCAGCAGAACTACGCCGCCATCCGCAGCGTCAGCGAGACGCTGCAGACGGCTGTGCAGAGCATGAGCACCACCCTTGGCCAGGGGCAGGACAGCCAGCAGCGCATCCTGGAGCGGCGTCTGCAGAGCCTCGAGCAGGCCAACAACCAGCAGATGGAGCAGCTGCGCCGCGCCATGGTCGAGAGCATGACGGCATTGCAGGCTGAGAACACCCGCAAGCTGGACGAGATACGCCACACGGTGGACGAGCAGCTTCAGGACGCTTTGCAGAAGCGGGTGACGGAAAGCTTCAAGGCCGTCAACCAGCAGCTCGAGCAGGTGTACAAGGGCCTTGGCGAGATGCAGTCCCTCGCCGCCGACGTGGGCGGCCTGAAGCAGGTGCTCTCGGGCGTCAAGACCCGGGGCATCCTCGGCGAGATACAGCTGGGCGCGATTTTGGAAGAGATCCTCGCCCCGGAGCAGTACGACACCAACGTGGCCACCATCCCGGGCAGCACCCAGCGGGTGGAATACGCCATCCGGATGCCGGGCGCCGACGGCGGCAGCGTCTGGCTCCCCATCGACTCCAAGTTCCCCGGCGACACCTACGCCCACTTACAGGACGCCTACGCTTCCGGCGACGCGCAGGCCGTGGAGGATGCCCGCCACGCCCTCGAGCTGGTGCTCCGCAGCGAGGCCAGAGACATCCGGGAAAAGTACGTCGAGCCGCCCTATACCACGGCGTTCGGCATCCTGTTCCTGCCCTTCGAGGGCCTGTATGCCGAGGTGGTGAACGCGGGGCTGCTAGAGGTGCTGCAGCGGGATTATCAGGTCAACGTGGCAGGCCCCAGCACCATGGCGGCCCTGCTGAACAGCCTGCAGATGGGCTTTAAGACCCTCGCCATCCAGAAGCGCTCCGGCGAGGTCTGGCAGCTGCTGGGCGCGGTGAAGACGGAGTTCGACAAGTTCGGGCAGGGCCTCGCCAAGATGCAGCAGCGTCTGCGCCAGACCGACGAAGAGCTGGACCAGCTCATCGGCGTCCGCAGCCGGGCCATCAGCCGGAAGCTGCGCAGCGTCCAGAGCCTCGACGAGGCCAGCGCCAGCGCCCTTTTGGAGATAGACGACATGAATGAGCTGCCGAAAGCACTCTCTGAGACCAGCGAGACATCTGGCAAAGTGGGAGAATATTGACGTAGTGACGGTCAAAAATGCACTTTGCCAGGGTGGCAAACTGGCCTGAGCTGGCAAACTGACCACTTTGCCAGATATGAGCACTTTGCCAAGTTGGCAAAGTGGGGAAATATAACGTATCTATATTATTATTTTGTCACTTTGCCACATAATCTACCGCAGTAGAACGTCATTCGGCCATCCGGCCTGATAAATAGTTGACGAAGGTGGCAGACTGTGCTATACTGAAAAAGATTCTTAAAATAATTGCCAGCCATGGCAGACCATACACACCAGATAACAGAGAGGAAATGTGCTTATGAGCGTAAAGAACATTAGCAGCGCCATTCTGGGCGTGGGCGTGGACGATACCACCATCGATCTGTTTGAGAGCCAGTACCCGGTCCCCACCGGCGTCAGCTACAACTCCTACGTCATCCGGGACGAGAAGACCGCCATCCTCGACACCGTGGACGCGCGTGCCACCGACGAGTGGATGGCGAACGTCATCGAGGCGCTGGCAGGGGAGAAGCCTGCCTACCTCGTCGTCCACCACATGGAGCCTGACCACGGCGCGAATGTGGCCCGCCTCGCCGCCCTCTACCCCGAGATGCAGGTGGTAGGCAACGCCAAGACCTTCCAGTATATGGAGCAGTTCTTCGGCGCAGAGGCCATCGCCAAGGAGCGCCGCGTCGTCGTGAAGGATGGCGAGAGCCTTTCGCTGGGCGCTCACACCCTGACTTTCGTGTTCGCACCCATGGTCCACTGGCCCGAGGTCATGGTGAGCTATGAGTCCACCGAAAAAGTCCTCTTCTCCGCCGACGGCTTTGGCCGCTTCGGCGCGGTGGCAAAGTTCGACGAGAAGGCCGACTGGGCCAGCGAGGCCCGCCGCTACTACCTGAACATCGTGGGCAAGTACGGCCCGCAGGTGCAGGCTCTGCTGAAAAAGGCCGCTGCGCTGGACATTAAGACCATCTGCCCGCTCCACGGCCCCGTCCTCACCGGCGACCTTGGCAAGTACCTGAACTACTACGATCTGTGGTCCAGCTACAAGGCCGAAGAGCCGGAGAAGGTGCTGGTCGCCAGTGCCTCCATCCACGGCCACACCCGCGCCGCCGCCCACATTCTGGCCGAGAAGCTCCGCGCCAAGGGGGCGAAGGTGGTGGAGATCGACCTGACCCGGGTCGATGTCTCCTACGCCGTCACCGAGGCCTTCCGCTGCGGCAAGACCGTGCTGGCCTGCGCCACCTATGACGGCTTCCTCTTCCCGCCGATGGAGAACCTGCTGGCCCACCTCAAGACCAAGGCTTTCCAGAGCCGCACCATCGCCCTGATGGAGAACGGCACCTGGGCGCCCATGGCTGCAAAGCTCATGCGCGCCGAGCTGGACGGCATGAAGAACATCACCGTCTGTGACACTGTTGTCACCCTCCGCTCTGCTTCCAACGCCGCCGCTGAGGCGCAGATGGATGCGATGGTGGATGAGCTGCTGAATAAGTAATAGAATTTAGAACAACAAGACCCCCGCCGGGAAACTCTCCTGGCGGGGGTCTATTTGTTGTTCTAAAATGTTTCATGTGCGCGAGGATAAGGCTTTGCCTCATCTGTCAAACCGAGAAGATAATCGACACTGGTATCGTAGAAAAGCGCAAGGGCTTTTAAGACATCAGTGGGAATGTCACGCTTTCCCATTTCGTAATTGGAATAACAGACCTGTGTGCATTTCAGATAGGCGGCAACGTCCTTCTGAAGCAGGTCGTGGTCTTCGCGCAGGTCACGGATACGGCAGTACATAAACAGTCAAGACTCGACAATGATTTTATCTTTTGCGAAATCCAGCGCAAGCCCGATGAGCTCGTTTCGGGAGCGGTTCGTCCGCCGTGCCAGGTCATCATAAAAATCCACGATGGACTTATCCACGCGAATCGTGAAAGTAACTGGTTCGGTAAGTTTCTTGATTTTAAGTTCATCCATAGTTATCACCCTGTGTTTATTATGATACAAAAAATAAACAAAATATATGCTATGGATATGTTCACAAACGAGTATAAAATGATATAATAATATAAGACGGATTTGCTGGGAGGGGAGATAGATACCGAATTTTTAGACAGGAAAACGCATTCTGACTCTTCTTTGTGCTTGTAACCTGCCCGGCACCCACTTATTCTTTTCTTAGAAGCTATGCTCTTGAATCAAGGAAAGGAGAACAACAAATGAAGAAAAAATTCCGAATCATTGCGGCGGCACTGGCCCTCTGCCTGAGCGTTCTGTGCAGCCCGGCGGTTTTGGCGGGCGGTTATGGCACTGCTGCAGCAACCCAGCCTGCCGCAGCAGTGCAGACCATCTCGACAAGCCAGAAAACCGAACAGCAGGTCTGGATACCGACCCACGGAGGGAAGAAGTACCATAGCAAGTCCTCCTGCAGCGGCATGAAAGGCCCCGAAAAGGTGTCTCTCTCGACAGCGAAGCAGAGAGGCTTCACGGCCTGCAAAAAGTGCTACCGTTAAAAAGGAAAGCCCCTTCCATCTGGAAGGGGCTTTCGTGCGTATTATCGTGTTTTATAAAGCGCCGCCGTGCCGGTCAGCGCCACGAGGACGCCCAGCACGGCAAGACCCGCACCGGCCTGCCCGAAGGCGTCGCCCACCGCGCCCACGAGGGGGCTGGCGGGTATCATGAGCAGGCTGTAGACCATGCTGTCCACGCTGATGAGGGTGGCACGCTGGTCGCTGGGGATGACATCGTTGAGCTTCTGGTCCTCATGCAGGAGGTAGGCGTCGATGACGCCCTGCACCAGCATACAGCCGAAGATGCAGCCCAGTACCGGGGCGGCACCCACCAGCGCACAGCCGCCGCCGCAGAGCAGGGCGCAGACGGCGTAAAACCGCCGCAGGCTCTTCGGATGGAGCCGCCGGGCCGCTTCAACGCCCAGCATGGAGGCAAGCCCGCTCAGCAGCATCGGCACGAACAGCAGCGCTGTGGGCCAGCCCAGCTCGACGAGCCGCTGCTGGACGAACATCTTGGTCAGGTAGCTGGGGATGCAGAGGACAGCGGCAGAGACGATGAGCTTTGCAGCCAGCGGGGTGGCGCGAAGAGCGGTGATGCTGTCCCGCACCAGCCGCGCGAGCTGGCCGGGCAGGTCGCGGAAGGTCTGCTTCTCCCGGCGGGCCTGCGTCTCGGTGACGATGGGCTCGGTCATCAGGGCGGTAGCGGCAGCGGCAGTGCCTTCAAAGGCGGCGCTCAGCAGGTAGAAACCGGAAAAGCGGAGAAACCGTTCCAGCGTGCTGGCGAGGGACCCCACAGCCGTGGCCAGCATGGAGAGCTGGGAGCAGTTGGCGGAGACCCGGAGGTAGTCGTCTGTCCGTCCGCACTGCTTGAGGCTGTCGTAAGTGAGGGCCGAGGCGGTGCCGGAGAACATGGCGTTGGCCAGTGCGCTCAGTGCCATCGCCAGGCAGATGAAAAAGAGGTCCGGCGCAAAGGCCATCAGGAGGTTGGAGAGCACCATGCAGACCCCACCGGCCACGAGTGTCTTCCTGCGGCCCAGCAGGTCCGCCGCCATGCCGCTCGGCACCTCGAAGGTGAGGCTGACCATGTGGAACACGCTCTCGGCAATGCCGATCTCCCACAGCGAGAAGCCCCGCGCAGCCAGCAGCGCCACCCACACCGCGTCGGTGATGCGCAGGCCGGAGAAGAAGTTGTTGGTATAGATGCAGGCAAGCTGCTTTTTCAAGTTCATGGGGGAACACCCTTTCTATTATTATGGATAGAAATGTGTATCCTTTTTATATATTTCTGCGCAAAACAAAAGCGCCCCATAGCAAAGCCGCGGGGCGCATAGATCATGCTCCACGCTCTGCTGAAAGGTATAAAAGGGTACACTTTGAGCCGGAAAAGCTTAGGGGGTTCCTTTTTTGAAGAAAACGCAGCCGTTCCAACCCATCGCAGATGTACCCTCCTTTCAGTAAAGCGTTGAGTTCAGCATACCATAATAACGACTGAAAGGCAAGAAAAATGCGGATATTCCTTAAAATCTGCCCGCTGTGCTTGCAAACCGCCCCAAAATGTGATAAGATGATTCTCGGTTATCAAAATGACCACGACCTGAATACTCCAAACGCAGCGACGGAGAGAGTAGGCAGGCGCACCGCAGCAAAGAGAGAAGCTTCACCGGCTGAGAGGGCTTCCGCGCGGACGCAGGCTGAAGTTCGCTCCCGAGCGGTCGGCCTGAACGACAGTAGGGCCGGACGGTGCGCCCCGTTACGGCGTTTTGAGCGCCGCACGGCTTGCGAAAGAGCCGGGCGGAAACCGGGTGGTACCGCGGAGCTGTGAATTTTTAGAGCTTCGTCCCTTTTGCCGGGCCTTTCAGGAGGCCGGGGCAGGGGACGGAGCTTTTTTGCTGTCCGCTGAACAACACGAATGAGAAGGAGAGAACATCCATGCAAGCAATGATCGACGAGCTGGCAAAGCAGGCCGAAGAGAGCCTGGGCCAGGTCTCTTCCAAAGAAACGCTGGCAACTTTCTGGCAGGAATATCTGAGCAAGAACGGCAAGATCCCCGCCCTGATGAAGAATCTGCGCTCTGTCGCCCCCGAGGAGCGGCCGGCCATGGGCAAGATCATCAACGAACTGAAGGCCAAGGTCCAGGCCGAGTATGACGCCGCTGCCGACAAGGTGAAGCAGGCTGAGCTTGCTGCCCGCAACGCCGCCGAGACGGTGGACATCACCCTGCCTGCCAAGACCCGCGCCGTGGGCGGTCTGCACCCCCTGACCCTCGTCACCAACCAGATTATCGACGTCTTCTCGGGCATGGGCTTTGCTGTGGCAGACGCCCCCGAGATCGAGGACGACGACCACAACTTCACCCGCCTGAACGTCCCGAAGGATCATCCCGCCCGCGATATGCAGGACACCTTCTACCTGTCCGATGAGTTCCTGCTCCGCACCCAGACTTCCGGCGGCCAGATCCGCACCATGGACAGCCAGAAGCCTCCCATCAAGGTGCTCATCCCGGGCCGCGTCTTCCGCTCTGACTCCGACGCTACCCACAGCCCCATGTTCCACCAGATGGAAGGTCTGGTCGTGGATAAGGGCATCACGCTGGGCGACCTGCAGGGCGCTCTGAACACCTTCGTGCAGAAGATGTTCGGTGCCGACACCCGCACCCGCCTGCGTCCCTCCTACTTCCCCTTCACGGAGCCCAGCGTCGAGGTGGATGTGAGCTGCTTCGAGTGCCACGGCAAGGGCTGCCCCCTGTGCAAGCACACCGGCTGGATTGAGGTGCTGGGCGGCGGCGTCGTCAACCGCAAAGTCCTCGAGAACTGCAACATCGACCCGGACGAGTACTCCGGCTTCGCCTTCGGCATCGGCATCGAACGCATCGCCATGCTGAAGTACGGAATCAACAACATCGGCCTGATGTTTGAGAACAACCTGCAGTTCCTCAAGCAGTTCCACGAATAAGAGGGGAGAGAGCAAACAATGAAAGTACCTTTCAGTTGGTTAAAAGAACTCGTCGATATTGACGTTACCGCACAGGAGCTTGAAGAAAAGCTTTTCTCCTGCGGCTTTGAAGTCGAGGAACTCATCCCGCTGGACGCCGGCATCAGCAAGGTCGTCGTGGGCAAGATCGTGGAGATGGAGCCTCAGGAAGGCACCCATCTGACCAAGTGCGTCGTGGACTGCGGCGAGTATGGCCACGACATCCGCATCAGCACCGGTGCGGCGAACATGAAGCTGGGCGACTGCGTGCCTGCCGCTCTGGACGGCTCCACCCTGCCCGGCGGCATCAAGATCAAGGCCCGCAAGATGCAGGGCGTCGAGTCCAATGGTATGCTCTGCTCCGGCGAGGAGCTGGGCCTGAACGATGACCTGTTCCCGGGTTCTGAGGTCTACGGCCTGCTCATCCTGCCCGAGGACTCCGTCCCCGGCACCGACATCGCCCCTGTGGTGGGTCTGGATGACTACATCTTCGACATCTCCATCACCGCAAACCGTCCCGACTGCCAGTCCGTGCTGGGCATCGCCCGCGAGGTGGCCGCTATCCTCGGCAAGCCCCTGCACATGCCCGCCATGGACTACAGCACCGTCTGCGACGCCGACGAGCCGGTCAGCGTGAAGGTGGAGGCTCCGGACCTCTGCCCCCGCTACATGGCACACTACGTCCGCAACATCCGGATGAGTGAGTCTCCCCGCTGGATGAAGCGCCATCTGGCCCTGTGCGGCCTGCGCTCCATCAGCAATGTGGTCGATATTACCAACCACACTCTGCTGGAGATGGGCCAGCCCATGCACGCCTTCGATTTGAACAAGGTCGCCGGCCGCAGCATCACCGTCCGCCGCGCCGTGGAAGGCGAGAAGATCACCACCCTCGATGAGAAGGAGTTCACCCTGAACCCCAACAATCTGGTCATCTGCGACGCAGAGAAGCCGGTGGCTCTGGCCGGCATCATGGGCGGTGCAAACTCCGGCATGGACGACAACACCACCAGCCTGCTCTTCGAGTGCGCTACCTTCGCCCGCGACTCCGTCCGTAAGACCAGCCGCGCTCTGGGCCAGAACAGCGACTCTTCCGCCCGCTACGAGAAGGGTGTTGACCGCCACTCTCCCGAGCTGGGCCTTGCCCGCGCTCTGCACCTCATCCAGGAGCTGGACTGCGGCGACATCACCACGCTGGAATACGATCTGACCGATGGCCGTCCTCTCGAGCGCAAGCACATCGTCACCACCCCGGCCAGGATCTGCGGCGTGCTGGGCATCACCGTGCCGGACCAGACCATGATCGACATCCTCAAGCGCCTCGAGTTCACCGTGGACGTGCAGGCTGATGGCAGCTGGGACGTCTCCGCACCTCTGTACCGTGAGGATGTGGAGAGCTTCCCCGATCTGGCCGAGGAAGTCATCCGTGAGTACGGCTATGACCACATCGTACCCACCTTCCTGAACACTGCCGCTGTCACCAACGGCGGTCTGAACTACGAGCAGAAGCAGCAGCTCAAGACCAAGCGTCTGCTGGCCGCTCAGGGCTTCTATGAGGCTTCCACGCTGGCCTTCTATTCCAATGCCGAGTTCGATATGCTCCACATCCCGGCAGAGGATGAGGCCCGCAAGGCCATCCGCATCCTGAACCCCATCAGCGAGAACCTGTCCGTCATGCGCACCCTGCTGGCACCCTCCATGCTGAACGTCATCGTGGACAACCTCAAGAAGGGCAACGCTGAGGGCCGCCTGTTCGAGATGGCTCCCGTCTACCTTGCCAAGGAGCTGCCCATCAACGAGCATCCCCACGAGCGCCAGACCCTCTGCATCGGTGCTTTCGGCCCCGAAGAGGACTTCTTCACCGTCAAGGGCGCTCTGGAAGCGCTGGCCGCAGGCTTTGACCTGACCTTCACCTACCAGCGCGAGACCACCAGCTGGCTCCACCCCGGCATCAGCGCCGCCGTCTACTGCAACGGCAAGCGTCTGGGCGTCTTCGGCAAGCTGGCCAACGAGATCAACGCGGAGCTGGAGATCGCCAAGGAGCAGAAGGACAGCCAGAACATCTATCTGGGCGAGCTGGACTACGAGGCTCTGATGTCCTGCGTCGAGGGTGAGCTGCGCTATAAGCCCCTCAGCCCCTACGCCGCTGTCAAGCGTGACCTGGCTCTGGTCTGCGACGAGTCTGTGGCCTGCGGCGACATCGAAGAGACCATCAGGAAGGCAAGCCCCCTCATCACGGAGGTCAAGCTGTTCGATATTTATCGCGGCGCAAACCTTGGCGAGGGCAAGAAGAGCATGGCCTTCTCCCTGACCCTCTCTGACCCCGCTGCCGAAGTCTCCAACGAGCAGGTGGAGCGCACCGTCAAGAAGGTGCTGGGCAACCTGAAGTTCAAGCTGGGCATCGAGATCCGCTAAAACTGTTTCACCCGTCCGGAAATGAAGACTGAGAAGCTGCTGCACGGTGTTTTGTGCAGCAGCTTCTTTTTCTTTATGCCGATTTATGCTATACTTATCTTATATAGAAACACAGCAGGAGGATTCAGCGTGGAGGATTACCGCACCATCCGGGGAACAGCCATCGGAGAATACGAAGAGAAGAAGAGCCGCTTCATTGCGCAGCTCTCCTTTGCAGACAGCGAGGAGAAGGCCGTGGCCTTCCTCGAGCAGGTGCGCGCGGCCAACCGTACCGCCCGCCACAATGTCTATGCCTACCGCCTGCGGGAGGGGAGCCGGGAGCGCTATTCCGACGACGGCGAACCGGCCAAAACAGCGGGTACGCCTGCCCTGGAGGTCTTGCAGCACAGCGGACTGACCGACCTCATCGTGGTCATCACACGATACTTCGGCGGCGTGCTGCTGGGGACCGGCGGCCTCGTCCGGGCCTATACGACAGCCACGTCCCGCGCACTGGAAGCCGCCGAGGTGGTGACGGTGCGCAGCGTGGTGGCGCTGGATGTGACGGTGGACTACGGCCTCTATGAGCGGGCAGACCTGCTCATCAAGGCGGCGGGCGGCAAGCTGGCCGAACCGGAGTTCACCGATAAAGTCACCCTCCGCTGGCAGATGCCGGAGCATACCGAAGGGCCGCTGCTGACGCAGTTGCAGGAGCTGACAAGAGGCACGGCCAATGTCACCGTGAGCGAGCCGTTCTATGCGGCGTTTTAACCTCTCAGTCTCGCTATCGCTCGACAAGGCCGGGTTGCGGCACCCAGCATCCGCAGCACTTCGTTTGCGTCTTGCTGGCCGCTGCCCCAACAACGACTCCCTGTTTCCGCCACTGGCGGCGGTCGTCGTCGTTGCCCCTACCGAGGGAAGCCTCTGGCGAAGAGGGAAAGTTTTCCGGTATGCCAAAGCCTCCCCTCGATAGGGGAGGTGGCTGCGCCAGAGGCGCAGACGGAGAGGTTTCGTCTACGGCAGCGTCGAAACCAGACAGAAAAATGATAAATACCAAAAATTACCATATGACAAGTCGAAACATTTTCTGACGAAGAGACATGAATTTTCCCCCTTCGACAGGGCGAATCGGTTACAATAGCCGCAGACGCGGCATTGGGATCGGCCGCGCGCGGAGAGGAGGGAAAACGAGAGAAAAAAGGAGGGACACAGGATGGATGTGCGCACACGCACCGAAGAGATCGAGCGGCTGACGCTGGCCCCGTGGGCGACGTTCAGCGATGAGAGCCGGGGCAGGCAGAGACCAGAGGAACAGGACCCCATCCGCCCTGTGTTCCAGCGGGACCGCGACCGGGTGCTCCACTGCAAGGCGTTCCGGCGGCTCAAGCAGAAAACGCAGGTCTTCCTCTCGCCGGAGGGCGATCTCTACCGCACCCGTCTGACCCACACGCTGGAAGTCTCCCAAATCGCCCGCACCATCGCCCGGGCGCTGCGGCTCAACGAGGACCTGACCGAGGCCATCAGCCTCGCCCACGACCTTGGCCACACCCCCTTCGGCCACGCCGGAGAACGGGCGCTGGATAAGCTCACGCCCGGTGGTTTCAAGCACTATATGCAGAGCCTGCGGGTGGTGGACAAGCTCGAGAAGGATGGGCAGGGCCTCAACCTGACCTGGGAGGTGCGCAACGGCATCGTCACTCACACAAAAGGCACCTGGGCCGCGACGCCCGAGGGCCGCATCGTGCGGATGGCCGACCAGATCGCCTACGTCAACCACGACATCGAGGACGCCGTCCGGGCCGGTGTGCTGGACCCGGCCACCCTGCCGAAGGACTGCACCGCCGTGTTGGGCCAGACGAAGTCCGCCCGCATCACCACCATGATAAACAGCATCCTCGCCCACAGCGACGGGGATGTGGAGGTCGGCGCGGAGGAGAATGAAGCCTTTCTCGCCCTGCGGGACTTCATGTATGCCACCGTGTATGTGGACAAGACCGCCAAGGCCGAGGAGCAGAAGGTGGACAAGGTCATCGGGGAACTGTACGAGTATTATCTGGCCCATGTGGACCAGATGTCCAACTTCTACGTCCAGCTGGCCTATCAGGACGACCCCGAGCGGGCCGTCACCGACTATATCAGCGGCATGAGCGACGAATTTGCCATCCGGACCTTTGAGGACGTTTTTGTGCCTCGCAAGTGGCACGTTTTGTAAAAAGGAGCGCCGAACATCTTTATGATCCCACACGAATATATTGAAGAGCTGACCCGCCGCACCGACATCGTGGAGCTGGTGGGCGGCTATGTCCAGCTCAAGCGGAAGGGCCGGCTCTACGGCGGTCTGTGTCCCTTCCACAGCGAGAAGACCCCCTCGTTCTACGTCTATCCGGATACCCAGAGCTTCTATTGCTTTGGCTGCGGTGCAGGCGGCGATGCAGTGACCTTTACCAAAAAGATAAACAGCATCGACTACGTGGAGGCCGTCAAGCTGCTGGCCCAGCGGGCCGGTATGCCCGAGCCCACCGAGGACGACAAGACGGGCCGTCTGCGCAGCCGCATCCTCACCATGAACAAGGACGCGGCCCGCTTCTTCCACGCCTGCCTCAACTCCACCGTGGAGGAGGCCCGGCAGGCCCGTGCCTACTGGCGGCGGCGCGGCCTCGACGACAAGACCATCAACCGCTTCGGGCTGGGCTATGCCCCCGACGACGGGCAGGCGCTTTACCAGTACCTGCGCGACAAGGGCTACAACCAGCAGGAGCTGGACGCCAGCGGCCTGTTCAAGCGGAGCCAGTCGGGCCGTATCTACTGCCTGTTCTGGCGGCGGGTCATGACCCCCATCTTTGACCTGCGGGGCAATATCATCGCCTTCGGCGGGCGTGTGCTGGACGACTCCAAGCCCAAGTACGTCAACAGCCCCGAGACGCTGGTCTACCACAAGTCGGACACGGTGTTCGCGCTCCAGATCGCAAAGCGGAGCGCTTCCCATCGGTACGTCCTCTGCGAGGGCTACATGGATGTCATCTCCATGCATCAGGCGGGCATTGACACCGCTGTCTGCGCCTGCGGCACGGCCCTGACGCCCGACCAGGTCAAGCTCATCAGCCAGTATGCCGATGAGGTCATCCTCAGCTACGACTCCGACGAGGCGGGCCAGAAGGCCACCCTCCGCTCGCTGGAACTGTTCCGTAACAGCCCGGTGCGGGTGGGCGTGCTGCAGATCCCGGGCGCGAAAGACCCGGACGAGTACATCAAGAAATACGGTGCCGACCGCTTCAAAGCCCTGCTGGACGGCGTGGGCAATGCGCTGGACTTCCGGCTGGGCCGTCTGCGCAGTCAGTACGACCTCAAACAGGATGCTCAGCGCCTCGAGTACGTCAAGGAAGCGGTGGAGATGCTGGCGCAGCGCTCCAACCCCACCGAGCAGGAGGTCTACGCCGGGCGTCTGGCCGAGGAGACGAACATCTCCAAGACTGCCATCATGGCCCAGCTGGCCGACGCCGTGAAGAAAGCGGGCAGCAGGCGCCGCCGGGAGCAGAACCGCGCCCGCCTGAAAGAGGGCGAAATGGACCAGATCAAAGTCCCCTACGGCGCAGGCCGGGGCGCACTGGGCATGGCCAGCGCAGAGCAGCGGCTTCTTGCTGCCATGCTGCGGGAGCCAGGCTATATCAATAAGGTGAGCGCCCAGCTCAGGCCGGAACAGTTCTTGCAGCCCCAGCAGAAGGAGCTGTACGAAGCCATGCTCCGCTGCAAGGAGCAGGGGGTGGAGGTGAGTCTCGCCACCCTGCGGGCCTTTGTCAGCGAGGAAGCTCTGAATGAATTGAGCCGTCTTGCGGCACAATACAGCGATGTGAACTGTACGCCGGAGGACATCAAGCTCTATCTGGAACGCATCGCCCGGGGGACTCCCGTAGCCAGCCGCGCCGCCAGTATGTCAACCAACGATATTGAACAGTATCTCCAGTCGATGCGGGAACAAAAGCAGGGAACTGCTGACGCAGAAGATTCGGTCTGATCTCTCCACCGGCTGGGGCCGGAAGGAGAAGCACAGATGCAGAAAATGTCACAGACGGAAGAAATGGCGAAGATGCTGGCGGGACGCGCCCGCCGCCATGTCCTGACGCCCGAGCAGGTGAGCCGTGCCATGGAAGAGCAGGACTTCGACCCGGCGGGGCTGGACGAACTATATGCCGCACTGGAGATGCGGGGCGTGCAGGTGGCCGAGGAAGAGACAGAGCTGCCGCTTCTGGACGAAGAGCAGATCGGAAAGCTCGAGCATGAGCTGTCTGCCGAAGGCGTGGCGCTGGACGACCCGGTGAAGACCTATCTGAAAGAGATCGGCCGGGTGCCGCTGCTCTCGGCGGAAGAGGAAGCCGCTCTTGCCCGTGCTGCGCAGGCAGGGGACGAGGACGCCCGCCGCCGTCTCAGCGAAGCGAACCTCCGCCTCGTCGTTTCGGTGGCAAAGCGGTATGCCGGGCGGGGCCTGCCCTTCCTCGATCTGATCCAGGAAGGCAATCTCGGCCTGATGAAGGCGGCGGAGAAGTTCGAGCCGGACCGGGGCTTCAAGTTCTCGACCTACGCCACCTGGTGGATACGCCAGTCCATCACCCGGGCCATCGCCGACCAGGGCCGCACCATCCGCATCCCGGTGCATCTGGTGGAGAGCATCAACCGGGTGAAGAAGACGGCAGGAGAGCTGCTGCGCCGCACAGGACGGGAGCCCACCGCCGAGGAAATTGCCGCCCAGCTGGACATGGAGCCCGCCCGGGTGCGGGAGCTGATACAGCTGGCGCAGGACCCCATCAGCCTCGAGACGCCGGTGGGGGAGGAAGAGGACGCCCACCTCGAGGATTTCATCCAGGACGATGAGGCAGGCGTCCCCGCCGACGAGGCCGGGCGGCAGCTGCTCCGCCGGGAGCTGATGAATGTGCTCAAGAGCCTGACGCCCCGGGAAGAGCGGGTCATCGCCCTCCGCTTCGGTTTGGAGGATGGCCGCGCCCGGACGCTGGAAGAGCTGGGCCGGGAGTTCAACGTCACCCGGGAGCGGGTGCGCCAGATAGAGGCCAAAGCCCTGCGCAAGCTCCGCCACCCCAGCCGGGCCAAGCGCCTGCGGGATTATCTGGATGAATAAACTGCATTGCAAGAGTAAATGGTGACAAAATGCACAAGGGTGTTTTTGTCTGGAACGTAAAAAACAAAAAAATCAACCCCAAAATCACGCAAAGTACACACGCTCCCGGGTGTCCGATAAAAGAGGGCATCCGGGAATTTTTTTGCCTCAAAACGGAAAAATGGCTTGACAACAGGGGTTTTAGGGTGTATACTGCATTAGTATCACATAATGGCCTAGTGCGCCAAAAAGGGAGTTTGCGCAGCATGAGCGGAACGGGTCCCACCGAAAAGTTTGTGCAAAACGCCGGACTTCTGCGCGCGGTGCAGGCCGAATTATGTGTGTCTGCTCAAATTCGACCTGCATTTTGCAACATCCGTAGAGTATAAAAGTAAGGAGTGGTTGATTTTATGATGAAAGTCAAGCCCGTCAAGCTCGGCAAGACCGAGCGCATGAGCTTCTCCCACATCGACGAAGTCATCAGTATGCCGAACCTCATCGAGGTCCAGAAGAACTCTTATCAGTGGTTCTTGGACGAGGGCCTGAAAGAGGTCTTCCACGACATCGGCACCATTGAGGACTACACCGGCAATCTGGCACTGAGCTTCGTGGACTTCCGTCTCGATAAAGAGCCCAAGTACAGCATCAAAGAGTGCAAAGAGCGCGACGTGACCTATGCAGCACCCCTGCGCGTCACCGCCCGTCTGCTGAACAAGGAGACCGGCGAGGTGAAGGACCAGGAGATCTTCATGGGCGACTTCCCCCTGATGACCGACGCCGGCACCTTTGTCATCAACGGTGCAGAGCGCGCCATCGTCAGCCAGCTGGTCCGTTCTCCCGGCGTATTCTACGGCCATGATCACGATAAGGTGGGCAATGACCTGTACAGCGCCACCATGAACCCCAACCGCGGCGCCTGGCTGGAGTACGAGACCGACGCTTCCAACGTGTTCTATGTCCGTATCGATAAGAACCGCAAGCTGCCTGTCACTGTGCTCTGCCGCGCACTGGGCCTGTCTTCCAACGAGGACATCCTGAACTACTTCGGCGAGGATGAGCGCATCCTTGCCACTCTGGAAAAGGATACCACCAAGAACACCGAGGAAGGCCTGCTGGAAGTCTACCGCAAGCTGCGCCCCGGTGAGCCTCCCACGGTGGAGTCCGCTACCAGCCAGATCAATATGCTCTTCTTCGACCCCCGCCGCTACGATCTGTCCCGGTTCGGTCGTTATAAGATGAACAAGAAGCTGTCTCTGGCACGCCGCATCACCGGCTACATCGCCGCTGAGAACGTCGTCGCTCCTCTGACCGGCGAACTGCTCATCGAGAAGGATGCCAAGATCACCCGTCAGCTGGCTGAGGCCGCTGACAACGCCGGCGTCAATGTCGTCGTGCTGAACGTCGAGGGCAAGAAGGTCAAGGTCATCACCAATGGCTGTGTTGACGCTCAGGGCTTCTTCTCCTTCGATGTCAAGGAGTGCGGCATCAACGAGCGCTGCTCCTTTGAGGAGATCAAGAAGATCCTCGACACCACTTCGGATGTGGAAGAGCAGAAGGAGATGCTGCGCCGCAACCACGACCAGCTCATCGGCCGCACCGTCACCGTGACCGACATCCTGTCTTCCATCAACTATCTGAACGGCCTGGGCCACGGCATCGGCACCACCGATGACATCGACCATCTGGGCAACCGCCGCATCCGCAGCGTCGGTGAGCTGCTGCAGAACCAGTTCCGCATCGGCTTCTCCCGCATGGAGCGCGTCATCCGTGAGCGCATGACCCTGCAGAGCCAGGACCAGAGCGTCATCACTCCGCAGGCCCTCATCAATATCCGTCCTGTGGTCGCCGCCATCAAGGAGTTCTTCGGTTCTTCTCCGCTGTCCCAGTTCATGGACCAGAATAACCCCTTGGCTGAGCTGACCCACAAGCGCCGTCTGTCTGCTCTGGGCCCCGGCGGTCTGAGCCGTGACCGCGCAGGCTTCGAAGTCCGCGACGTCCACTACAGCCACTATGGCCGTATGTGCCCCATCGAGACTCCTGAAGGCCCCAACATCGGTCTGATCTCCTATCTGGCATCCTACGCCAAGATCAATGAGTACGGCTTCGTTGAGGCTCCTTACCGCAAGGTCAAGAAGACCTACGACGAGAAGGGCCGCCTCATCGACCAGGTCGTTACCGACGAGGTCGAGTATATGACCGCTGACGTCGAGGACGAGTACGTCGTTGCTCAGGCCAACGAGCCTTTGGACGAGACCAAGCACTTCAAGCGCGCCCGCGTTTCTGCCCGCCGCCGCGACGACATTCTGGAGATCGACGCCGAGAAGGTCGATTATATGGACGTCTCGCCCCGAATGATGGTCTCTGTCGCTACCGCCTGCATCCCCTTCCTGGAGAACGATGACTGTAACCGTGCTCTGATGGGCTCCAACATGCAGCGTCAGGCAGTGCCTCTGATGGTCACCCAGCAGCCCATCGTTGCTACCGGTATGGAGTACAAGGCTGCTACCGACTCCGGCACCGCTGTTCTGGCAAAGAACGACGGCATCGTTGAGAAGGTGGACGCTGACCATGTTGAGGTGCGCAACGCTCAGGGTGTCGTGGACAACTATTCTCTGGTCAAGTTTGCCCGCTCCAACGCAGGCACCTGCATCAACCAGCGCCCCATTGTCGAGGTGGGCGAGAACGTCAAGGCCGGTCAGGTGCTGGCCGACGGCCCCGCAATGCGCAACGGCGAGATCTCTCTGGGCAAGAACGCCCTCATCGGCTTCATGACCTGGGAGGGCTACAACTACGAGGACGCCGTCCTGCTGAACGAGAAGATCGTCCGTGAGGACGTTTACACCTCTATCCACATTGAGGAATATGAGACCGAGTCCCGCGACACCAAGCTGGGACCCGAAGAGATCACCCGCGACATCCCCAACGTCTCTGAGGATGCTCTGAAGGATCTGGACGAGCGCGGCATCATCCGCATCGGCGCCGAGGTCAAGAGCGGTGATATTCTGGTCGGTAAAGTCACCCCGAAGGGCGAGACCGAGCTGACCGCTGAGGAGCGCCTGCTCCGTGCCATCTTCGGCGAGAAGGCCCGCGAGGTGCGTGACACCTCTCTGCGTGTGCCTCACGGCGAGTACGGCATCATCGTGGACGTCAAGGTCTTCACCCCGGAGAACAGCGACGAGCTGCAGCCCGGTGTGCGCGAGGTCGTCCGCTGCTACATCGCTCAGAAGCGCAAGATCAGCGTCGGCGATAAGATGGCAGGCCGTCACGGCAACAAGGGTGTCGTTTCCCGCATCCTGCCGCAGGAGGATATGCCCTACCTGCCCGACGGCACTCCGCTGGACATCGTGCTGAACCCCCTGGGCGTTCCTTCCCGTATGAACATCGGTCAGGTGCTGGAAGTCAACCTGGGCTACGCTGCCAAGGCCTGCGGCATTAAGGTCATGACCCCCGTCTTCGACTCCGCCCGCGAGGCTGACATCGGCGATACCTTCGATACCGCCCGCGAGATGTGGCACGGCGAGAATGCTCCTGCATATCCCACCAAGCTCCCCAAGCTGATGGGCGAGAAGGGCCACATCATCGACTTCTCCAAGATCGAGCTGGACCGCGACGGCAAGACCACCGTTTACGATGGCCGTACCGGTGAGAAGTTCGATAACCGCGTTACCGTCGGTTATATGTACTACCTCAAGCTGCATCACCTCGTTGATGATAAGATCCATGCCCGTTCCACCGGCCCCTACTCTCTGGTCACCCAGCAGCCTCTGGGCGGCAAGGCCCAGTTCGGCGGCCAGCGCTTCGGCGAGATGGAGGTCTGGGCTCTGGAAGCTTACGGTGCTGCTTACACCCTGCAGGAGATCCTGACCGTCAAGTCCGATGACGTCGAGGGCCGTGTCAAGACCTACGAGGCCATCGTCAAGGGCGAGCCCATCCCGCAGCCGGGCATCCCCGAGTCCTTCCGCGTCATGCTCAAGGAACTGCAGTCTCTGGGTCTGGACGTCGTGGTCCAGGACAAGGAAGGCAACGAGATCGACATGCGCCAGAACTTCGACGACGAAGAGACCGGCTTCGATATGCGTGATGTTGCCGGCACCGAGACTGTCGCCAACGAGAACGAGCTGCTGAACGATTACACCATCAAGGACGCCGATGCTGGTTTCGATGATCCCTCCGTGCTGGAGGATGACAACTCTGCCGCTGCAGAGTCCGCTTCTGACGAAGTGAACATCGACGAATAATAAGGCCCCTTTGAGAAAGCTGTGTTTCCCTGCGCGGTGCGCGTGCTGCCGCCGCAAGGCAGGGGAGGGCAGCGGGTCTTCCAACGTCAACTGTTATCATCGAGACTATAAAGATTAAGAAAGGGTTCGTTTCATGGAAAACAACGTCTTCGATTCGATCAAAATCGGCCTTGCCTCTCCTGACCAGATCCGCAACTGGAGCTATGGCGAGGTGAAGAAGCCTGAGACCATCAACTACCGCACCCTGAAGCCGGAGCGCGACGGTCTGTACTGCGAGCGCATTTTTGGACCGACCAAGGACTGGGAGTGCCACTGTGGCAAGTATAAGCGCATCCGTTATAAGGGCAAGATCTGCGACCGCTGCGGCGTCGAGGTGACCAAGGCCAAGGTCCGCCGTGAGCGTATGGGCCACATCGAGCTGGCCGCTCCTGTGAGCCACATCTGGTACTTCAAGGGCATCCCCAGCCGCATCGGCCTGATGCTGGACATCAGCCCCCGCCTGCTGGAGAAGGTCCTCTACTTTGCAAGCTATATCGTCACCGACCCCGGTCTGACCCCGCTGGAAAAGAAGCAGCTGCTGACCGAGAAAGAGTACCGCGAGATGCGCGAGCGCTACGGCGACGAGTTCGAGGCTGCGATGGGTGCTGAGGCCGTTCAGGACCTGCTGAAGGAGATCGACCTCGACCAGCTCAGCGCTGAGCTGACTGCCGAGGTGGAGAAGTCTTCCGGCCAGAAGAAGGTGCGTATCCTGAAGCGTCTGGAAGTCGTCGAGGCTTTCCGCGTTTCCGGCAACCGCCCCGAGTGGATGGTCATGGACGTGCTGCCCGTGCTGCCGCCTGACCTGCGCCCCATGGTCCAGCTGGACGGCGGCCGCTTCGCCACCTCCGACCTGAATGACCTGTACCGCCGCGTCATCAACCGCAACAACCGTCTGCGCCGCCTGCTGGAGCTGGGCGCTCCTGACATCATCGTGCGCAACGAGAAGCGTATGCTGCAGGAAGCAGTTGACAGCCTCATCGATAATGGCCGCCGCGGCCGTCCCGTCACCGGCCCCAACAATCGCGCACTGAAGAGCCTTTCCGATCTGCTGAAGGGCAAGCAGGGCCGCTTCCGTCAGAACCTGCTGGGCAAGCGTGTTGACTACTCTGGCCGTTCCGTTATCGTCGTCGGCCCTGAGCTGAAGATGGACCAGTGCGGTCTGCCCAAGGAGATGGCTCTGGAGCTGTTCAAGCCCTTCGTCATGAAGGACCTGGTCGAGAAGGGTGTTGCCAACAACATCAAGTCTGCCCGCAAGATGGTCGAGCGCGCAAAGCCCGAGGTCTGGGACAGCCTTGAGACTGTCATCAAGGGCCACCCCGTCCTGCTGAACCGCGCACCTACCCTGCACCGTCTGGGCATCCAGGCATTCAACCCCGTGCTGGTCGAGGGCCGTGCCATCAAGCTGCACCCCCTGGCCTGTACCGCATTCAACGCCGACTTCGACGGCGACCAGATGGCAGTCCATCTGCCCCTGGGCGAGGATGCCTGCCGCGAGGCCAAGATGCTGATGCTGGCTTCCGGCAACCTGCTGAAGCCCTCTGACGGCGCACCTGTCACCGTTCCTACGCAGGATATGATCCTGGGCAGCTACTACCTGACCACCGTTCGTGAGAACGAAGAGGGTGCAGGCAAGGTGTTCCGCGATGAGAACGAGGCTCTGATGGCTTACGCTGAGCACATCGTCACCCTGCACGCACCCATCAAGGTGCGCCGCACCATGGTCATCGACGGCGTGGAGCGTACCGGTCTGGTAGACGCCACCGTCGGCCGCATCATCTTCAACAACCCCGTGCCTCAGAATCTGGGCTATATCGACCGCACCGACCCTGAGCACTGGCTGGAGTACGAGGTCAGCTTCCGCGTGACCAAGAAGACCCTGCCCGACATCATCTCCCGCTGCATGACCCGCAACGGCAGCCGCAAGTGTGCAAAGATGCTGGACGCCATCAAGGCACAGGGCTACAAGTACTCTACGCTGTCCGCTATCTCCGTCGCTGTCTGTGACGCTGTCATCCCGCCCCAGAAGGACGAGCTGATCGCTGACGCCGACAAGCAGGTCTCTCAGGTCAGCAAGCTGTTCAACCGCGGCCTGATCTCCGAGAACGAGCGTTACTCCCAGACCATCAACATCTGGCAGGCTACCACCGATAAGGTCTCCAAGGCTCTGGCGGCAAACCTGCCCGAGGACAACGAGATCTTCATGATGGCAGACTCCGGTGCTCGTGGTTCTATGAACCAGATCAAGCAGCTGGCCGGTATGCGCGGCCTGCTGGCAAACACTGCCGGTAAGACCATTGAGATGCCCATTCGTGCGAACTACCGCGAAGGTCTGAATATCCTGGAATACTTCGTTTCTGCTCGTGGCGCTCGTAAGGGTCTGGCCGATACCGCTCTGCGTACCGCTGACTCCGGCTACCTGACCCGTCGAATGGTCGATGTCTCTCAGGAAGTCATCGTCCGAGAGATCGACTGCGGCACCACCGACGGCCTGTGGGTCTCCGAGATCCACGAGGGCAAGGAGAAGATCGAGAGCTTCCGTGAGCGTATCATCGGCCGTTATGCCGTGGGCGATGTCCTCGACCCCGTCACCGGCAAGGTCATCGTTCCCGAAGGCAAGATGATCGACCTCTACGATGCAAACGACATCGAGGCCGCAGGCATCACCAAGCTGAAGATCCGCAGCCTGCTGACCTGCCGCGCCAAGATCGGCGTCTGCGCACATTGCTACGGCAGCGATATGGCGAACGGTGAGCCCGTCCAGCTGGGCGAGTCCATCGGCGTCATCGCTGCAGAGTCCATCGGCGAGCCCGGTACTCAGCTGACCATGCGTACCTTCCATACCGGCGGTATCGCATCTGCTGAAGATATTACTCAGGGTCTTCCCCGTGTCGAGGAGCTGTTCGAGAGCCGCCGTCCCAAGAGCATGGCCATCATGAGCGAGATCTCCGGTGTCGTCTCTCACGACGATACCAAGAAGAACGTCGTCATCAAGGTCACTGGCAAGGACGAGAACGGCGCTGAGGTCGTCAAGAGCTACTCCATCCCGTTCACCCAGCACGCACGTGTGATGCCGGGCGACCGCGTGGAGAAGGGCGACATCATCACCCGTGAAGGCGTCCTGTATCCTCAGGACATCCTGGCCATCAAGGGTCTGAGCGATGTTCAGAACTACCTCATCAGCGAGGTCCAGAAGGTCTACCGTCTGCAGGGCGTTGAGATCAACGATAAGCATATCGAGGTCATCGTCCGTCAGATGTGCCGCAAGGTCCGCGTGACCGACTCTGGTTCTTCCGACCTCATCGGCGGTGCTCTGGCAAACCGTCTGGAAGTCGAGAACATCAACGCCGAGCTGCAGAAGCGCATCGACGCCGGTGAGCAGGGCATCAAGCTGGTCGAGTATCAGCAGGTGCTGCTGGGCATCACCAAGGCTGCTCTGGCAAACGAGTCCTTCCTGTCTGCCGCCTCCTTCCAGGAGACCACCCGCGTGCTGACCGAAGCCGCCATCAAGGGCAAGGTCGATCCGCTGGCCGGTCTGAAGGAGAACGTCATCATCGGTAAGCTCATCCCCGCAGGTACCGGTCTCCCGGAGGTGCGTGAGGATCTGAAGCGCCGTGAGGAAGAGCGCGACGCCGAGGTCGCCGCTGAGCTGGCAGCTGCCGCACGGCAGTAAGCTTCCCGTCACAGTTCTCTTAAAGTAAATATGAGAGCCGCTTTTGTGGAGAGTATCCGCGAAGGCGACTTTTTTTGGGATGAACCTCTCCGTCACGGCTGACGCCGTGCCACCTCCCCTATCGAGGGGAGGCTTTGGCATATCGGAAAGCTTTCCCTCTTCGCCAGAGGCTCCCCTCGGTAGGGGAGCTGTCGCGTCAGCGACTGAGAGGTTCTGCCAGTAAATCGCTCTAAAAACCTTTCGGCGAATAAAACAAAAAAATATTGGAAAAACTGTTGACATTCCTGATGAAAACGGGTATTATATAACTGTTGCGCGTCCCACACAGGGATAGTGCGGCAAAAAAGTCGGAAAACATCCGATGTTCATCATTAAGAAAGGAGAAAACCAATGCCTACTTTTAACCAGCTTGTACGCAAAGGCCGTCAGGTCCTGGCTACGAAGAGCACTGCTCCCGCACTGCTGAAGACTTACAACTCTCAGAAGAAACAGTATTCTGATCTGAACAGCCCCCAGAAGCGCGGTGTCTGCACTGCAGTCCGTACCATGACCCCCAAGAAGCCTAACTCTGCTCTGCGTAAGGTCGCCCGTGTCCGCCTCACGAATGGTATCGAGGTCACCTCTTACATTCCCGGTATCGGCCATAACCTGCAGGAGCACTCCGTCGTGCTGATCCGTGGTGGTCGTGTTAAGGACCTCCCCGGTGTGCGTTACCACATCATCCGTGGTACTCTGGATACCCAGGGTGTTGCAGGCCGTAATCAGGCCCGCTCCAAGTACGGCGCAAAGCGTCCTAAGGCCGGTGCTGCAAAGAAGTAATTGAGGAACGAACCGCCATAAACGGCTTTCCATTATATAAATAACAAGTCCGCAGAAACGTGCGGAGGGCAACAGTTTATGTAAGGTCAGCTCTTTGTGACACAACGGGAGTTTTATTACTTTCGAGTACCGATGATATCATTCTGTGAAGGAGGGAAGAAAGATGCCTAGAAGAGGTAACATTGCTAAGCGCGATGTCTTAGCTGATCCTATTTACAATTCCAAGATGGTCACCCGTCTGGTCAACAGCGTCATGCTGGACGGCAAGAAGGGCGTCGCTCAGAAGATCGTTTACGAGGCTTTCTCCATGATCCAGGAGAAGACTGGCAACGATCCTCTCGAGACTTTCGAGAAGGCGATGGAGAACATCATGCCCAGCCTCGAGTGCAAGACCCGCCGTGTTGGCGGCGCTAACTACCAGGTCCCCCTGGAGGTCAGCCCCGCTCGCCGCGAGACTCTGGGCCTGCGCTGGCTGACTGCTTACAGCCGCAGCCGTGGTGAGAAGACCATGGCCCAGCGCCTGGCTGCTGAGATCATGGATGCTGCCAACAACACCGGCAACGCCGTGAAGAAGCGCGAGGATACCCACAAGATGGCCGAGGCCAACAAGGCTTTCGCTCATTTCCGTTATTGATCTGTTCTGTAGGAGGTTAATTTCATGGCTACTCCCAGAGAAGTTTCTCTTCAGATGACGAGAAATATCGGCATTATGGCCCACATCGATGCTGGTAAGACCACCACTACCGAGCGTATTCTGTACTACACCGGCATCAACCACAAGATCGGCGAGGTTCACGACGGCGGCGCTACCATGGACTGGATGGTTCAGGAGCAGGAGCGTGGTATCACCATCACCTCCGCAGCTACCACTTGCTACTGGAGCCACTCTGAGACTCAGAAGGATCCTGTTGCATTCAAGAAGAATCGTCACCGCATCAACATCATCGACACCCCGGGCCACGTTGACTTCACTGTTGAGGTCCAGCGTTCTCTGCGCGTCCTGGACGGTTCTGTGACCGTTCTGGCTGCTAAGGGCGGTGTCGAGCCTCAGTCTGAGACCGTCTGGCGTCAGGCTGATGAGTACAAAGTCCCCCGTATGGTGTACGTCAACAAGATGGACACCATGGGTGCTGACTTCTTCCGCTGCATCAAGATGCTGCACGATCGTCTGCACGCCAACGGCGTGGCCATCCAGCTGCCCATCGGTCAGGAGGATACCTTCCGCGGTATCGTCGACCTGGTCGATATGAACGCTGAGGTCTACTACGACGATATGGGCAACGATATGCGCACCGAGGAGATCCCCGAGGATATGCGCGAGCAGGCCGAGGAGTATCGCAACATCCTCGTTGAGGCTGTTGCCGAGAACGACGAGGCTCTGATGGAGAAGTACCTCGAGGGTGAGGAGATCACCCGTGAGGAACTGAAGGCTGCTATCCGCAAAGAGACCATTGCGAACACTCTGGTCCCCGTTGTCTGTGGTTCTTCCTACAAGAACCGCGGCGTGCAGAAGCTGCTGGACGCTATCGTTGACTATATGCCCGCACCTACCGATGTCGAGGACATCAAGGGTGTGAATCCTGAGACCGAAGAGCAGGAGACCCGTCCGTCTTCCGACGACGCTCCCTTCGCAGCTCTGGCCTTCAAGATCGCTACCGACCCGTTCGTTGGTAAGCTGGCATACTTCCGTGTCTACTCCGGTAAGGTCGAGGCAGGTACTACTGTCTACAACTCCGTGAAGGACAACAAGGAGCGTATGGGCCGCATCCTGCAGATGCACTCCAACCACCGCAAGGATATCGACTGCTGCTATGCAGGTGATATTGCTGCTGTCGTTGGTCTGAAGAACACCACCACCGGTGATACTCTGTGTGATGAGAATCATCCCATCATTCTGGAGTCCATGAAGTTCCCCGAGCCCGTTATCCGCGTCGCCATCGAGCCTAAGACCAAGGCCGGCAACGAGAAGATGGGCATCGCGCTGGCAAAGCTGGCCGAAGAGGATCCTACCTTCAAGACCTACACCGACGAAGAGACTGGTCAGACCATCATCGCCGGCATGGGCGAGCTCCATCTGGAGATCATCGTCGACCGTCTGCTCCGTGAGTTCAAGGTCGAGGCGAACGTCGGCGCACCTCAGGTCGCTTACCGTGAGACCATCCGCAAGGAGGCCAACCAGGAGACCAAGTACGCTCGTCAGTCTGGTGGTAAGGGTCAGTACGGTCACGTCAAGATCAAGATCGAGCCCAACGAGCCCGGTAAGGGTTATGAGTTCGTCAACGCCATCGTTGGCGGCGCTATCCCGAAGGAATACATCCCGGCTATCGACAACGGTATCCAGGGTGCTATGAAGTCCGGCGTTCTGGCAGGCTATCCTGTCGTTGACGTCAAGGTCACCCTGTGGGATGGTTCTTATCATGAGGTCGACTCCTCTGAGATGGCCTTCTCCATTGCAGGTTCTATGGCCTTCAAGGATGCTATGCGCAAGGCTGATCCTATCATCACCGAGCCTATCATGAAGGTCGCTGTCATCGTTCCCGATGAGTATCTGGGCGATGTCATCGGCGATCTGAATGCTCGCCGTGGTCAGATCCAGGGCATGGAGGCAATGGCTGGCACCCAGCGTGTCAACGCATTCGTTCCTCTGGCTCAGATGTTCGGCTACGCTACCGACCTGCGTTCCAAGACCCAGGGCCGTGGCCAGTATGTCATGGAGCCGTCTCACTACGAGCCGGTGCCTAAGAACATCGCTGATCAGATCATCGCAGGCCGCACCAAGGGCTGATCGTTGAAAAACGGATAAAGATTTTGCCGGGGTAGTGTAGCTCCGGCAAAATTTCCTGTAAAACACTTGATTTTACAGGTGGAATCTAGTAGAATAGTTTTGCAATGCAATTCTGTATTAGCAGGACTGTTGTAACCAATATCAAAACCTAATTTAAGGGAGGATATTCCAATGGCTGAAAAGGCAAAGTTCGACCGTTCTAAGCCGCATGTTAACATCGGCACCATCGGTCACGTTGACCACGGCAAGACCACTCTGACCGCTGCTATCACCAAGTACCTGGCACTGAAGGGCGACGCAGAGTTCATGGACTACGCCAACATCGATAAGGCTCCTGAGGAGCGTGCTCGTGGTATCACGATCAACTCCGCTCACGTTGAGTATCAGACCGACGCTCGTCACTATGCTCACGTTGACTGCCCGGGCCATGCTGACTACGTCAAGAACATGATCACTGGTGCTGCTCAGATGGACGGCGCTATCCTGGTCGTTGCTGCTACCGATGGTCCCATGCCCCAGACCCGTGAGCACATCCTGCTGGCTCGTCAGGTCGGCGTGCCCTATATCGTTGTCTTCATGAACAAGTGCGATATGGTCGACGACGAGGAGCTGCTGGATCTGGTCGAGATGGAGATCCGTGAGCTGCTGTCCGAGTACGACTTCCCGGGCGACGATACCCCGATCATTCGTGGTTCCGCTCTGAAGGCTCTGGAGGCTCCCAATGATCCCAGCGATCCCGCTTACGAGTGCATCAAGGAGCTGATGGACGCTGTCGATACCTATATCCCCAACCCCGATCGTGAGGAGGACAAGCCCTTCCTGATGCCCATCGAGGATGTCATGACCATTTCTGGCCGTGGTACTGTTGCTACCGGTCGTGTTGAGCGTGGCGTTGCTAAGGTTGGCGATGCAATGGAGATCGTCGGCATTAAGCCCGACCGTCTGTCCACCACCGTCACCGGCCTGGAGATGTTCCGTAAGTCTCTGGACTTCGCTGAGGCTGGCGATAACATCGGCGCTCTGCTGCGTGGTGTTGACCGTACCCAGATCGAGCGTGGCCAGGTTCTGGCTAAGCCCGGTTCTGTCCATCCCCACAAGGTCTTCGAGTCTCAGGTCTACGTTCTGACCAAGGACGAAGGCGGCCGTCACACCCCGTTCTTCTCTAACTATCGTCCTCAGTTCTACTTCCGTACCACCGACGTGACCGGAATCATCACCCTGCCGGAAGGCACCGAGATGTGTATGCCTGGCGATAACGTCATGATGCATGTTGAGCTGCTGACCCCCGTCGCTATGGAAGAGGGCCTGCGTTTCGCTATCCGTGAGGGTGGCCGTACCGTTGGTTCCGGCGTCGTCGGCAAGATCATTGAGTGATTTTGTCCTTGAACGTCAGTTCTAAGGCGAACTAAGCACTTATAAAGACCTTCCCATTCCGGAGAGTGGGAGGGTCTTTTTTTGTTTGCATCCTCTGCCGTTCCAGACAGAGGATTTTTTGGTGATGCATAGCACAACTTTATGGTTTACAAAGATTGGTTGTCGTGGTATACTGGCGATGAAAAAACAAGCAGCACTGGAACTTGGTTTGGACCGACGTGAGCTGTCGGACACACTGACGAAGGAGCTGCTGGACAGGCAGAGGAGGTCAGCGACGATGGCGTTTGATTATAAGAAGGAATATAAGGCACTCTACCAACCACCTCGTGAGCCGCAGTTTGTCACCGTGCCAGCCATGACCTTTGCCGCAGTGCGGGGGCAGGGCGACCCCAACGACCCTACAGGCGAGTACAAAGCAGCCATCGAGCTGCTGTATGGCCTGCTCTACACCATCAAGATGAGCAAGAAGGGCAGTCACCGGGTGGACGGTTACTTTGACTTCGTAGTGCCTCCGCTGGAAGGGCTGTGGGAACAGACGGGGACCGGGAAGGAAAGCTTCCACTGGACATCCATGCTCCGCCTGCCGGAGTTCGTGACCCGGGAAGAGTTCGACTGGGCGGTCCGGGAAGCGACAGCCAAAAAGAAAAAGGATTTCTCCAAGGTCGAGTTCTTCACCTACAATGAGGGCCTCTGTGTCCAGTGTATGCACCTCGGCTCTTACGACGACGAGCCTGAGACGCTGGCCCGGATGGATGCCTTTGCGGCAGAGCAGGGCTATGCGGTGGAGTTCTCTGAGATGCGCTTCCATCACGAGCTCTATCTCTCCGACCCCAACCGCACCGCGCCAGAAAAGCGGAAGACTATCCTGCGCCACCCGCTCAAATCAAGCTTGTAATCCAGCCCCAAGGCCGCTATAATAGAAGAAAAAGCCGCAGTCTGGCGGCGGAAAACGAGGAATGGATATGAAGCTTCCCGAGAAGAAACAGCGCTGGGTCTATCATGCAGAAGCTCTGCCGCAGGCGGCAGGCGAGGGCGTCACCCGCCGGGTGCTGGCCTACACCGACGGCCTGATGTGTGTGGAGAACACCTTCGAAAAGGGGGCTGTGGGCGCACTCCACCATCATCCCCACACCCAGATCACCTATGTGGTGTCGGGTGCGTTCGAGTTCACGGTGGACGGCGTGACCCACACTGTGAGGGCAGGGGATACCATCCTGAAGGAGGACGGCGTGGAGCACGGCTGTGTCTGCACCGAGGCCGGCATCCTGCTGGACATCTTCACCCCCATGCGGGAAGACTTCGTGTAAAATAAAATGGGCCGCAGCCTTTCCCTTCACGGGGTGGGCTGCGGCCCATTTTTGTGCGAAAAATCAGGCGGCAGTGGAAGAAGCGACCTCGGAGGAAGCAGCCTCAGAAGATGCGGCCTCGCTGGAAACCTCAGAAGCAGCCTCAGAGCTCACCTCAGATGCAGCCTGAGAGGAAGCAGAGTTCTCCTCGGCCACGGCAGAGGTGGAAGCAGCCTCAGACTGAGCGGCAGCAGAAGCAGCCTCAGAGGTAGAAGCAGCAGTAGAAGAAGAGCTGCCGCAGGCAGTCATGCTGACAGCCAGGACCAGAGCAGCAACGGTAACACAAACATTCTTGAGTTTCATATCGAAAATCTCCTTGCTTTTGAAAAAATAGTTTCGCGGAAGGCTGTACAGGTGAAACCTTTCCGCAAAAAGATATTCTAGTCCGTTTTCGAAAAAAATCAAGCCCTTTTTTGGCAAAGATTCTATTTACCAAAGAGATTCTACACTTTTGTTATAACTTATCGCCAAATGTCAAGGATTTTTGACGTGCAAAAATGAAACACTCCGGGCTTTTCCGTAAGAGAAAAGCGTGGTATAATAGCTTCATGATAAAGGCTAGAAAACGACAGTGAGGTAGAAGGTCATGGACATCAAAAAAGTGGCAGTTCTGGGAGCCGGTGCGGTCGGCTCTTATGTTATCTGGGGGCTTTCGGCCCGCAGGAACATTGAGCTTGGCGTGGTGGCCGATGGCCCGCGCGGAGAGCGTCTGGTAAAAGAAGGCTGTGCCATCAACGGCAAAGTCTACCGTCCGGCGGTCTGGACGCCGCAGGAGGCGCATGACGCCGACCTGCTCATCGTCTGCCTGAAATACGGCGCGCTGCCCGGCGCACTGGACAGCATCAAAGCCGTCACTGGTCCCCGCACCACCATCATGAGCCTGATGAACGGCGTGGATAGTGAGGACATCATTGCCTCTGCTGTGGGTGGGGAGCATCTGCTTTACTCCCTCATCAAAGTGGCGTCCCACAAGGAGGCGGACGGCGTCCATTTCGACCCGGCGACCACCGTTGGCATCATCTTCGGGGAGAAGGAGCCGCCCTGCGACAGCCCCCGCGTCAAGGCCGTGGAGGCTTTGTTCGGCGGCACAGAGCTGCACTTCCGGGCCACCGACTGCATTCAGGAAGAGATGTGGAGCAAGTTCCGCCTCAACGTCTGCAACAACCTGCCCCAGGCCATCCTCGGCGCAGGCGTAGGCTGCTACCGTGACAGCGTCCATATGAAGGCCATCAGCGACGGCCTCCGCCGTGAGCTGGAAGCCATTGCCGCAGCCAAAGGCATCGATATGCAGAAGGTGGATGCTGTGTCCGGCAAGGGCTGTGCCGTCAAGCCCTCGGCCCGCTACTCGACGCTGCAAGACCTCGACGCCGGACGCCATACCGAAATCGATATGTTCTCGGGTGCGCTCATCCGGATGGGCAAAGAGCTGGGCATCCCGACGCCCTACAATGAGTTTGCTTATCATATGATAAAAGCGCTGGAAGAAAAGAACGACGGTAAGTTTGATTATGTCGGCCCGGATCAGGAAATGACATGGGCAAGATAACGGAGGGAATGCCGATGAATATTACGGTCTATCTGGGGGCCAATGAGGGCAGAGACCCGGCCATGAAAGAGGCGGTGGAGGAACTGGGCCGCTGGATCGGCGAGAGCGGGAACGCGCTGGTCTACGGCGGCTCCCGCAGCGGCCTGATGGGGCGTCTGGCCCACAGCGTCCTGACGGCGGGGGGCGAGGTGACCGGCGTCGAGCCTCAGTTCTTCATCGACTCCGAGGTGCAGTATGACGGCCTGACCAGGCTCATCGTCACGCAGGACATGACCGAGCGCAAGACTAGGATGATCGAGCTGGGCGACGCCTTTATCGCGTTCCCAGGCGGCACCGGCACGCTGGAAGAGATCACGGAGGTGATGTCCAAGGTCTCGCTGGGTCATCTGGACGCGCCCTGCATCCTCTATGACCTCGACGGCTACTACGCCGGCCTGAAAGCTCTGCTGGCCCATATGGTCAAGATGGGGCTGTCCAGCCCCGAGCGGCAGAGCGGCATTTATTTTGTAAAGAATCTGGACGAGATAAAGAGCATCCTGAAAAGGGCATAAGAAAAGCGCTGGAAGCGGTGTAAAGGCTTCCAGCGCTTTTTGTTGTCTGCTTACATGGAGATGACGCCCAGCGCGTTTGCCACCGAGCTGATGAGGATGATGGCCGCGAAGATGGGGCAGAGGTACTTTATCATAAAGTTGAAGATGCGCTTGCGGCGGAAGGGCTTGCCTTCCAGCGTGACCTCTTCCTCGATTTTCTCCACACCGATGACCCGGGACACCAGCAGGCAGGTGGTGATGGCTGCAATGGGCATCATGACCGAGTTGGTGAGGAAATCGAAGAAGTCGAGGAACTGCATCCCAAAGACCGTGAACCGGGCCAGAGGGCCGTAGCCCAGAGCCGACAGACTGCCCAGCACCAGCATGATGATGCCGATAAGGACGGTGGCCTGCTTACGCTCCCAGCCCAGCTCGTCCTCGAAGGTGGAGACAGCGCTTTCCGTCAGGGCGATGGAACTGGTGACGGCGGCAAACAGTACCAGCGTAAAGAAGAGGATGCCCACCACGGTGCCGAGACCCATGCTCTCAAAGACCTTCGGGATGGTGATGAACATGAGGGCCGGGCCGGCCTGCAGGGTGTCCGGGTCGCCGCCCGAGAAGGAGAAGACCGCCGGAATGATCATCAGGCCCGCCATGATGGCAATGGCCGTGTCGAAGATCTCCACGTTCTCGGTAGACTCCTCGATGGAGACATCCTTCTTCATGTAGGAGCCGAAGGTGACGAGGATGCCCATTGCGATGGAGAGGGAGTAGAACATCTGCCCCATGGCGGTGACGACGGTCATCCAGGAGAAATTGGAGAGATTCGGCACGAGGAAATACTTCACGCCCTCCAGCGCACCCGGGCGGGTGACGGAGTAGCCCGCGATGATGACGGACAGCACCACGAGGATGGGCATCATCACCTTGGACACCCGCTCCACGCCGTTGCGCACGCCTGCAAAGATGATGGCGAGGGTGAAGATGGTAAAGATGACAAAGCATATCTCCGCCGAAGCGCTGCTGGAAATGAAGGCCGAAAAGTAGCCGTCTGTGGCCAGCTCACTGCCGTGGCCGCTGACGTAGTCGGCCAGATACCGGATGACCCAGCCGCCGATGACTGAGTAATAAGGCACGATGAGGATGGGGATGATGGCATTGATCCAGCCACCGAAGGAGCGCTCGCCCTTGCGGACGGCGGCGAATGCGCCCACCGGGCTTTTCCTGGTCATCCGGCCCAGCGCCGTCTCGGCAACGATCATGGTGTAGCCGAAGGTGAAGGCGAGGATGATGTAGATGAGCAGGAAGATGCCGCCGCCGTACTTGGCCGCAAGATAGGGGAAGCGCCAGATGTTGCCGAGGCCCACCGACGCGCCTGCTGCGGAGAGAACGAAGCCGATCTTGCCCGAAAAGGCGCTTCGCTTGTGCTGTTTTTGATTCATTGGATTTTCCTCTTTTCACAAATTCAATACCCCCAGTGTATCACAGCCGGGGAGGGGATTCAACCGATTTTTCAATAAGAAGCAGAAGACCCCTCGAAGGGATCGAAAGGCCGTATCAAAAGATAAGCACAGAAGCAGAAGCTCCTGTGCTCAGAGGGAGCAGCGTCAATCCACCACCGGCACATCCAGCCCGAATTCCAGCGGGCGGAAACGGGGGCAGACGTTCTCCGTGATGCAGATGACCGACGCGGCCAGGCGGCTGCCGATCTCACAGGACTGGGCCAGATTCTTGCCGTAGGTCAGGCCGATGACCGTACCGGCAAAGAAGGCGTCGCCTGCACCGGTGGTGTCGATGACGTCCACCTTCTTGGCGGGTACGACGCCGCAGGCACCGTCATGCTGGGCGTAGACAGCACCCTGACCGCCCATGGTCACCACCATGCTGGGAATGTTGGCGCTGTGGACGTTCCGGGCCAGTACCTGAGCCATCTGGCTGGGGGCGAGATGCTCGTAGTCGTCCGAGAAGAGCAGACCGGCCTCCTGCTGGTTGCAGACGAAGCAGTCGATCTGCTGCAGATAGTCGCGGCGCTCCATGGCGATGCTCATGTTGGAGACTGCGGCAAAGACCTTTTTGTTGTATTTCCTGGCATAGCGGAGCACCTGCTTGACCGTGTCTTTCTCCAGATCCAGCTCGATGGCGATGGCGTCGCAGTCCTTGAAGATCTTGTCGCCCTTCTCCTCCAGCAGGGTGGTCAGCGGGGTGGTGTCAGGGCGCTTGGAGATGGCGGCGTGGACGTCGCCGTCGTTGTCAAAGATGGCCAGCCAGGTACCCATGCCATCGGGGACCTTCTGGATGTACCTGGTGTTGACCTTGTGGTTGTCCAGTTTATCGATGACGTCCTGGCCCATGCCGGTGTCGTCCACCAGACCCACGAAGGTGGGGCGCAGCTCCACATTGGCGATGTCCTCCGCCACGTTCCGGCTCACACCGCCATGCACCTGTTCAATGCGGCCGGCGTTCCGTCCGCCGGGGATGTAGGTGGAGAAGGGATAGCCCTTGATGTCTACGAAAACTGCGCCGATGACTACGATTCCCATATTTGAAATTCCTTTCCTGAATAAGAACTCTCTTTGACTTCTATCCTGTTTACGCTTCTTCTGCCTTTTGCGCCCGAATATCGTCACCCATAAAGAGGAAGGGGACAAAAGAGGAGAGGCGGCTGGAGATCTTTTCGGTGTAGAGCTTTTCCAGCAGAGCGCCATCGGTGATGTTGGTGGTGACGATGGTGGGCAGTTTCGCGCCCAGACGGTTGTTCAGCAGGCTGTAAAGGGTGCTGATGAGGAAGCTGGAGTTGAACTCGGAACCCAGGTCGTCGAGGATGAGCAGGTCGGCCCCGGCGGCGGTGCGCAGGAGCATCTCTTCCTCCCCGGCGGGGTCGGAGCCGAAGTGCAGGGCCTCGAGCTTCGAGAAGAAGTCGGGGCTGGACACATAGATGACGTCGAAGCCTTTTTCAAGCACCTCTCCGGCAATGGCCAGAGCGGCATGGGTCTTGCCCAGACCGGCGTTGCCGAGGAGCATCAGGCTCTCGCTGGTGGTATCAAATTCGTCGGCGTAGCCGCGCAGGTCGTCCAGAAGGGTGGACATATAACTCCGCACCGGCTCGCCGAGGGAGGTGTCCATCCGGGCGGGATAGTAGCGCAGCTCCATGGTATCGAAGCTGGAAATGGAGAGGCTGGACAGAGCCTCGATCTCCGACCGGCGGAGCTGCTGCATCACCTTGTGGACGCAGCTGCAGGTGTGGCCGTCCACAATGCCGGTGTCTTCGCAGAGCCTGCAGGTGAAGTGCGGCTCCAGTGCGTCGGCGGGACGGCCGCTGGAGGCCAGCAGGTCGGCCAGCTTTTTACGGGCATCGGTGAGGGCCGCAGCGGCATCGGTGCGGTCCTTGCCCGCCGCCCCGGCCAGTGCGCAGCGGATGCCCCGCACCCGCACCTCTTCTTCGGCGTGGCGCAGCCCGGGGACAGCGGCCTCGGCCTCAGCGCGGGCGTCCTCCGCCTTGGCCCGTGCGGTCTGACGACGGCGGGCGACGGTGCGCAGGGCTTCCTGATACAGTTCGTTTTTGGTACGCATAGTGTCTCCTTATGCCGGGGGTCACTCGGACTTTTTCTTGAGGGTGCGGCGGCGGGCAGCGTTCTTGAGGAAGTCGTTGCCGCTGGGGGTCTCGCGGTCCACCCGGATGTTCCGGCTGGCGCCGGCAGCAGCCACCGGAGTGCGCACATCGTGGATATTGCGCAGACCCTTGGCGTTCCAAGTTTTGAGGATGCTGTTCCAGTACCACAGGTCACGCTTCGGCCCGGCCTGCACAGCGGCCTCCTGCACCATGGCATCGTCGTAGCCGTAGACCTCATACCACCGGGCGATGGCTTTCCGCCCACCGAGGGTGAGCTCGCTGTCCGGGATGCCCAGCAGGGAAGCAACATACTGTTCCCGGGTCTGGCGGAGGGCCAGCAGCTTGAGGTGGGCGTCGGCCTGTTCGCCGGTCTCCACGCCCTCGGCCCGCCAGACTTTCAGCTCGTGGAGGACGGCGGCCATCGTCCGCTTGCCCCGGCTGGCCACATAGGCCACGCAGAGCATGACGGTCTCGGGGGCAAAGCCCTCCTGTACGTAGAGGTTGACCAGCTTTTCCATCTCGCTGTGAGTCAGCGGGCGGGCAAAGCCGGTCTGAGCGCAGTCGATGAGGCTCGAGATCATGGGGTCGGTGCGGCTTGCGGCGGCGATCTCCGCCCAGGTCATGGGGGCAGGAGCAGAGGGCTCTGCTCCCGGCGCGGCGTTCTCGTCGTAGCGCTCGAGAAGCCCCGCACCGGCCCAGAAGGAGAGGGCGCTTTCGGCAGAGATGCGGCTGCGCAGTTTAAGGTCGGCACAAATTTTTTCGGGGTCGGTGACGCCGGTAGCCAGCACATACAGCGCTACCCGGACGTTGTATTCCTCGGCGATGCCCAGCTTGGAAAAGATGAGCTGCGGCACCGGGATGGTGTCGCCCTTGAGCTCTTTGAGACGGTATATCATTTGCTTTCCCCGCTTTCTGCGTCCTCGTCCTTCGGCGGCGGTGACCAGGGCTCACAGTCCAGGATGGAGGGCCGCTGCTTCCAGAGCGCCAGGTCAGTGCTGTAGGCAGAGGACAGATACTCTGCCGCTGCGGCCCGGCCCTCGTCCGTCAGCGGAAAGACCATCTGCCGGCGCAGGGCGGGGTCGGTGCGGTCCAGCGCCCAGGGGTCGGGCCAGATGTCCACCGTGAGGATGGCTTCCTCTTTCTGCGCGCCCTCGCCGCCGTCCGGGTCAGGCACACTGCGCTTGCCGGGCGAGAGCAGATAGCGCATCCCGTCTTCGTTGCCGCTGTATTGATTCTTGCACTTGAAATAGTGCAGAAGGGGTACAAAAATCATGACGTCCCTCTCAGTTTTAGACTTGCTGAAATGATAAAAGCGCCAATTCTTGACGAATCAGCGCTCTTTTTGTGGAGCAGGATACGGGACTCGAACCCGCCGCCTACTGCTTGGGAAGCAGTCGCTCTACCGGATGAGCTAACCCTGCGTTTACTTATTTATTGTAGCAAAGGACACGGGTTTTGTCAACCGCTTTTTGGCTCGATTTTGGTCGGAACCAGAAACTCCTCTGCCGGCAGCGTAGAAAACCAAATTTTACTTTATAGCAATTCAACTTTTTAATGCAACAGCAACAGCGTTGAATTGCATATCGCAAATATGCCGTTTCAATAGGCACTATTTTTGAAAATTGCGATAAACAAAAAAACCACCGTTCTGCCCGCAGGAAATAAGGGCAGGACGGTGGTCTTTTGAATGGACTGTGACTTACAGCTCAGCCAGAGCGCGCTTGAGGTTCTGTGCGATCTGGTCAGGGCAGCTGGTGGGGCGGGGGCCGCAGGTGGTGCCTTCCATGCGGGCGATGGCGTCCTCAGCCTTCATGCCCTTGAGCAGGCGGCTGATGCCCTTCAGGTTGCCGTTGCAGCCGCCGACGACCTCAATGGACTCGATGGTGTGGTCATCGTTCAGCACGATGTGGGTCTCCTTGGAGCAGGTACCCTTGTTGGGGTAGCTGAAAGACTTGCTCATATTCAAACTTCCTCTCTTTATATCCGACTGACAGGCGAGCGGACTCGCATAGTACCCTTATTATATCCTTGTCAGACGAGGAAGTCAATGTGGCCCGGTCACAGAGCGCCGCCCCGGCGCTTGCGGGCCAGTGCCTCGATGCGCGCGATCTGGTCATCCTCGGTGACGCAGGCACCCACCGGGTGGGGTTTGCCGTGGTTCGCGCCGTGGAAGTCGCTGCCGCCGGTGACGATGAGGTCGTGTTTCTTGCAGAGCTCAGCGCACTCGGCCATATCCTCGGGGCTGTTGCGGGGGTGATGCACCTCGATGCCGTCGATAGCCCCTTCAGCCACCAGCTCCCGCAGCAGAGGCATACTCTTGTACACCGTCGGGTGGGCGAACACCACCACGGCCCCAGCGGCCTTTGCCGTGGCCAGCACCTCCCGCACCGGAGGGTACGTGGGGGAGTGGAGGCACTTGCCCCGCGGCTCCCAGCCGAATAGTTCGTGATAAAGCCCGGTGTAGATGCCGTCGCACAGGCCCAGCTGCTGCAGCGCCTGCATGATGCCGCTCTTGAAGAGGACGCCGCTGTCCTGCGCATATTCCAGCGCCTGCTCGGTGCGGAACTGGGGGTACAGCGCCTCGATCTCCCGGCAGCTCTGCAACGCGCACTCGTTGCGGCGCTGGCGCATGATGTCGCAGTGCCGGCGCAGGGCAGGGCAGTCGAGGTCGGGCCAGAAGGTCAGCAGGTGGACGCGGTGGCTGCGCTCGAAGTCGTAGCCGGTGAGCTCGGCGGCGGGGATGAGCCGCACGCCGTCCTGCACCGGGTGGTCGTAGGCGTACTGGGCGCTGAGGGTGGTGTCGTGGTCAGAAAGGGCCAGAGCGCTCAGCCCCAGCCGCGCTGCCATCAGGGGCAGGCGGTGGATGGGAACAGAGCCGTCAGAACAGGTGGAATGAGTATGAAGATCGCCAGCCATAAGTTACTTTCCCTCGATCTGTGTTGATTTTACGTCCATAGTGTAGCACAAAACGGATCGGGGGACAAGAGCGCTTCAGCCCACAGTGAGGCTGGAAGCGGTGAACCGGTGGGTCAGGACAGCCTCGGCATCCTCACCGCCCATGGCCAGCAGTTCGTCCACCGAGAGGGTGGTGGAGCAGAGGATGGTCTGGAAGGTGATGGTGTCGATGCCCTCAGCCCGCAGCTGACGCAGGGTGGACAGCGAAGCGTGGAGAGAGGCCGTGAACCGCCCGACGCGGAGGGAGAGGACGTTGTTGCCCCGGATGCTGGTGTAGGAGATGCGCTGGCCGTCCTTATCGGTGACGATGAGGCCCGGGAAGACCGACTCCTGCACAGAGGCGCCCGCAGAGCCGCCGCCCGAAGAGGAGGGGACCGCAGGGACAGGGTCGGTGGGGAGGGTGATGTCGTTGCCCTCAGAGCCGTAGCGGGTGATGGAGCTGCCCTCAGCAAGGCCGGAGAACTCCTGCTCGATGCCGTTAGCGCCGATGGCCACGTTGTCTTTTCCGGCGGTGGCCGTAATGGTCACTTTGCCCTCGAGGGTGATGTCGGCATCTGCATCGCTTTCGCAGCCAGCACCGATGCCGGCGCCGCCAATAACGATTTCTTCCCCTTCATCTGTACCGCCGCCGACCGCATTGATGGTGGGACTGCCATTCTCATTGCTCTTGATGGTGATTTGATTGCCATTGTTATCGCTGTTGTTTTCAGCGCCAGCACCGCCGCCTATGGCCGCGCCGCCTGCGCCTCCGGTAGCGTTGACCTTGGTGTTGCCCTCGATGGTCACATTGCTGAGACCAAAAATACCACCGCCGATGCCTGCGCCATAAGCGCCGCCCTGCACATTGTCGATTTTGGCATTATCCTTGATGACCACGTTGCCATTGCCGATTTTATCGGGGGAACTAAATGCGCCGCCGCCGATGCCTGCCGCACCGTAGCCGCCGGTCGCATTCTCGATTTTTGCATTGCCGGAGATGGTCACATTGCCATCGCTGCCATTGCCGCCGCCAATGCCTGCACCGTACTTCGTGCTAGATGTATTTTTAATAACAGCGTCGCCGGTTATCGTAACGGTCGCACCGTTATAATAACCACCGCCGATGCCCGCAGCGCCATCACTGCCTGCGGCAGTGATGGTGCCGCCGCTGATGGTCACATTGCCGCTGCCGTTGCAGCCGCCGCCGATGCCAGCGCCTAAATAACCGCCGGTTGCATTGATCTCGCCGCCGGTGATCTCTACCGTGCCGGTGCCGTAGGAACCACTGCCAATGCCTGCGCCCCAATCGTCACTGGTGGCCGTGATATTGCCGCCAGTGATTTTCACCTGAGCGTCATTGCTGCCAGCGCTGCCGATGCCAGCGCCTTTGAATCCACCGGCAGCCTCCAGACTGCCGTTATTATCTTTGTCCTGAATGGTCAGTTCGCCGCTGGTGTCAGTCTTGTTGTGCTCCAACCCGGCATGGCCAGCGCCGCTCTTTAACTCGTTGTCGCCATCCAGCTCGATATTGGTATCGCCCTTGCCGGTCACGCTCACGGCGGCTTCGCTCCCTCTGCTGGCGTCGATGTTCACATCCTTGAGCGTGACCTCAACCTTATCGTCCTCATCTTTGGCCTCGATAGTCACAGTGTTGGAAGAAGCGGTGTCCTTGTGACGGTTTGTGATGACGGTGTCGGTGTCATTTTTGGTGGTCGTCTCGTTCTGAGTGACGTCGTTGCCGTTCTCACCCGCCGAAATCGTAATGTCGCCATCCTCAATATAGTAGGTATCTGCAAAGGCGGGGAAGGCCGCCCCGGTCAGCAGGGCAGCGGTAAGGACAAGCGCCGCTGCCCGCTGAGAGGCCGGACGGGGCGAATTGTTACCCCCCCCCCGTATTGAGAGGCCGACCCAGAACGCGCATGGCAAGTTTACGATAAGAGAGCATACAAAAACCTCCTTTGAATGTTGAAAAAATATGGACTTTCGATTGATACAATTATAGCACTTCTGGGGAAGTAAGCAAGCAAACCTGCGTGAAATGCTGCTTTTCGTGCGTGAATGACAAAAAAACTATGAAAAACGCCGGGTTTTGCTTTTCTGCACATGGCATGGTATACTGGAAAAGAAAAACCCGCCGACCGGGCGGGAAAAAGGAGAAACGGAAATATGAAAACGAAATTTGGCATCGTGGGCTGCGGCTTCCTCGGCAATATCGTGGCCGATGCGTGGAAGAAGGGCCTGCTGGAAGACTACGAGCTGGTGGGTGTCACCAGCCGCACCTTCGCTTCGGCAGAGAAGACGGCGGCAAGCGTGGGGTGTGCGGCCTGCGCGGACGTGGACGCTCTGTTGGCGCTGGAGCCGGAGTACATCGTGGAAGCCGCTTCGGTGGAAGCGGTGCGGGCCATGGCCGTTCCGGTGCTGCGCCGGGGCGTAAACCTCGTGGTGCTGTCCATCGGTGCATTCGCCGACCTCGCGTTTTATGAAGAGGTCAAGCAGGCGGCCCGGGAGGGCGGCGCAAAGGTGCATCTGGCCAGTGGCGCCATCGGCGGCTTCGATGTGCTGCAGACCGTCACCCTCATGGCCGAGGCTCTGAAGCTGGACGAGAAGGCCGGCATCGAGACTCACACCGGTGCGAAGGGCTTCCGCAACACCCCCGTCTGGGCCGACCATCTGCTGACCGACACCGAGAAGACCACCGTCTTCACCGGCAGCGCCAAGGAAGCCATCGCAACCTTCCCGCGCCGGGTCAACGTCGCTGTGGCCACTTCGCTGGCCACCACCGGCCCCGACATCACCGGCGTGACCATGCACTCCGTACCCGGTTGGGTGGGCGACGACCACTGCATCACTGCCGAGATCGAGGGCGTGAAGGCCGTGGTGGACATCTGCTCGTCCACCAGCGCCATCGCCGGTTGGAGCGCTGTGGCGCTTCTGCGCAACCTTGCCTCGCCGGTCTGCTTCTATTAAAAAGGAGGGGGCCTCATGTTCAAGAAACTGGTAGCCATCGAGCCGGTCAGCCTCATCCCCACAGCAGAGGAAGCGCTACATCAGTACGCCGAGCAGGTCGAGCTTTACCGCGATATTCCCGCCGACGACGAAGAGATCGTTCGCCGCATCGGAGACGCCGACGCGGCGCTGTTGAGCTATACCTCCCGCATGGGCAAAAACGTCATCGAGTGCTGCCCGAACCTGCGCTACATCGGGATGTGCTGCAGCCTCTACTCGGAGGAAAGCGCCAATGTGGACATCGCCTTTGCCCGGGAAAAGGGCATCAAGGTGCTGGGCATCCGGGACTACGGCGACCGCGGCGTGGTGGAGTACGTCCTCCACGAGCTGACCGGCCTGCTCCACGGCTTCGGGATGCCGATGCTCCACGACGAGCCCGTGGAAATTTACGGCCTCAAGGTGGGCATCGTGGGTCTGGGCGTTTCGGGCCGGATGATCGCCGATGCACTGGCCTTCCTCGGCGCGGACATCTCCTACTACAGCCGCAGCCATAAGCCCGATGCCGAGGCCGCAGGCATGAAGTATAAGCCGTTGGACGCTCTGCTCCGGGAGAGCGAAGTGGTCTTTACTTGTTTGAACAAGAATGTTCTGCTCCTGGGTGAGCCGGAGTTTGAGGCGCTGGGGGAGGGGAAAGTCCTTTTCAATACCTCCATCGGCCCCGGCTTTGACTCCGCCGCGCTGGAAAAGTGGCTGGATAAGCCCGACACCCACTTCTTCTGTGATACCTACGCCGCCGCAGGCCCCGTCAGCGAGGGCTTCTTCCGGAGGCCCAATGTCCACAGCCCGGGTGTCTCGGCAGGCCGCACCAGGCAGGCTTTCGTTCTGCTGAGCCAGAAGGTGCTGGCAAACATCGAGACGGCGCTGGGAGAATAAGCTATAACTTTTGAAAAGCCGCTGCATGGGAGACTGTGCGGCGGCTTTTTTCGTCGCTTGCTGTTCCTGTGCAGCCATGTTATACTGGAACCGTAAAATTCGACAAAATAGTGGTTTATATGGGGAGGGCGCATATGAACATTCTTGTTATCGGAAATGGATTTGATTTGGCGCATGGGCTGCCGACGCTGTATAAGAATTTTCTGGAGTTTTTCCATGGTGTGAAGAATATGCCTTGCTTTTCTGGCGATATAAACAGCTACAAGCAGAAGTTTTTGGCCGAGTATTCGGATCGAAACTCAGAGAAGGTCAGAGAACTCCTTCAGGAAGTTTTCAGTACCAGAAATCCCCGGTGGAATCCGGCCTTCCCATCCGCTGAAAAAGAGTTTGATGACCCGGTCGTACAAGAGATCTATGACAACTTGGATAAAAATATTTGGTATGAGTATCTTTCTAAACTCCACAAAGAAGGTAAAATAAATGGCATCAACTGGATAGATTTTGAAAGTGAAATCAGTCATATCATAGAGTGCTTTGACAGAACGGAAGAAAACCTCTATACGAAGCTTGACAAGTCTATGATGCACGCTAAATTTCCAAACGACACCAACCTTAGTTTGTTTCTGAATCTCTTTGATAAATGCAACCTTTATGGCAGCATTACTTATCGGAATTTCTTGGATGAATCGTATGAGCAGCTGCGAAAATTTGTTTACTGTATGGAACTTTATCTTCATAATTATGTTGAAAATCGGATAACTACGAAGTTGTCTCCGGATATTCAGAACACGAATCCGAATGCGGTCCTTTGCTTCAATTACACCCATACGTTTGTCAAACGGTATGGGACGATATTTCGGGATGCGAAAATTCAGTATATCCATGGAGAGACGAAGGATGCCGATACCATCGAAACAAACAATATGGTCCTTGGCATCGATGAATATTACAAGGGCGAAGAACGCGATACCTATACTAATTATAATATCTATAAAAAATTCACTCAGCGTGTCATCAATGAGACAGGATTTAAGTACAGAGAGTGGATTCACACGCAGAATGGATTGCAGGATGCGTATAAATATGTGTTTGTTTTTGGCCATTCTCTTGCAGTGACAGACAAGGACATTCTGAAAGACCTTATCGACCGTAAAGGCGTAAAAACGACGGTATACTATCACGACAAACAACAGCAGACCCAGCAAATCGCAAACCTCGTCAAAATGCTTGGGCAGGACAAATTCATCCAGATGATCAACAGCATCCCCCAGCAGATCACATTCGTCAAACAGCAGGACATGATAACGGTCGTGTAAGAGAAAGCAGAACGCCCGGGAGATCAACCCAGTTTGGAAAATTAGGGCGTTAAGTAAAAAGCAAACACGGTTAAGCTGAACACGAATGGGAAAATCAGCCTGTGGAAAGCATTGAAGCAATTATGGACGCCGTTGGCCTGCGGTAATAATCAGGTTTCCGTTGTCTTAAAAAACCTCTTGACAATGGAAACTTTTTTGATTATAGTAGAACTAACAAATATTAGCTAGCAAAGGGCGAAGAAAAATGGAAGATACCAAGCAGCGCATTCTGGAAAAATCTCTGGAACTGTTTTCGACCAAAGGGTACGATGCCGTCAGTGTGGGCGAAATTGCAAAGGCGGTCGGCATCAAGGCTCCGTCGCTTTACAACCATTTTCCCAGCAAGCAGGCGATTTTTGATGCCATCGTAGAATCAACGGCTGCCCACTACGAAAAAGATACGGGCAGGATCGACATTCATGTGCAGAATGTAAAGCAGGACTGCCCTACGTTTTCTCACATCCCGGAGCAGGCTCTTGCGGACAAGGTACGGCAGATCTTTCTGTATTCTTTGCACGATAAGCAGGTCAGTCAGTTCCGCCGGATGATGACGCTGGAGCAGTTCCAATCCCCGGAGCTTGCAGCATTGTTCTCGGAACGCTATGTGGACCGTATGATCTCTTACCGTGCAGGTATTTTCCGCTCCCTGATTGCAAACGGCGAACTGCGGAACGAAGACCCGGATACGCTGGCGTGGATGTATGTTTCCCCCATCATCGTCCTGCTGAGCGTCTGCGACCGTCAGCCGGAACGGGAAGCCGAAAGCCTTGAAAAGCTGGACGCCCATGTAAAGCTGTTCTTCCGTACCTTTAACATCGAACGAGGTGAAAAATGAAATCATCCGATGAATCAATACGAAGGGTGGTGTAAAATAATGGCTTCCAGCAAAGAATATCTTCATTTCATTTTGGAACAACTATCCACTTTGGACGATATTTCTTATCGCGCTATGATGGGAGAATACATCCTCTATTATCGCGGTAAAATCGTCGGCGGAATCTATGATGACAGATTGCTTGTAAAGAAAACAAGATCTGCTTTGGAATGTATGCCTACGGCGGTTTGTGATTTTCCGTATGAAGGAGCGAAAGAAATGCTGTTGGTGGAGGAAATTGACAACAAAGAATTTCTCACAAAACTGTTTGAGGCGATGTACAAGGAATTGCCGTTGCCAAAACCAAGACGAAGGAAGGAGACTTGATAATTTCATCACACGTTGATCGAACCCTCAAATCCGAATTTTACTGTACAAAAATATAAGGAGAGCTTTTTGAAACATACAACATTTGCACTGGAGCTTGTGGGCTGACCGGGAGGTCTGGCAAATACCACAAGCCACGCCTCCCGAAGACGAACAGACACAATTCTTCAGGAGGACATTACCATGAATCGTGAAAACAAACGCAAGACCTTTGAAAAAGGTTACTATAAGACCCACGCCTGCAACGATACCTTTACCTGCAAAGTCTGCGGACGGGTCTGCACCCCGCAAAATGCCGGGAGCGACCACCGCAACCATTGCCCCAACTGCCTGTCCAGCCTTCATGTGGACGAAGAACCCGGCGACCGTGCCTCCGACTGCGGCGGCATCATGGAGCCGGTGGCGGTCTGGGTACGCAAAGGCGGCGAGTGGGCCATCATCCACCGCTGCAAACGCTGCGGAAAACTCAGTCCCAACCGGGTGGCGGCAGACGACAACCCCATGAAGCTCATGAGCATTGCCATGAAGCCGCTGTGTTCTCCGCCGTTCCCGCTGGACTATATTGAGGAAATGACCGCCTTGATGGGCGGCGATGGACGGATGCGATAAGCCGCAGCCAAAAACGAAAAGTCGCTGTGTCGGAGAAGGCATGAAAAAGCACAAAGATAGGGGAGAGTGCTTCGATGGACTATATCAGAGTTACCAAAGAAAACATCGACAGGGAACACATCTGTTGTGCCATGTCCGGCAAACAGAGCCTTGCCAAGAAAGAATGGCTCAAGCAGCGCTTTGAGGAGGGACTTGTTTTTTACCGCAGTGCAGAGCGCGGCAAATGCTTTATCGAGTACATCCCGGCAGAAAACGCATGGGTACCCATTGATGCAGCAGGCTGGCTTTATATCAACTGTCTGTGGGTCTCCGGTTCCCTGAAAGGTCACGGCTATTCCAGCGATCTGTTGGAAGAATGTCTTCGGGATGCCAAGGCGCAGGGCAAAAACGGCGTTTGCATTCTGTGTGCAGAGGGACGCAAACGGGAGTTTCTCGCCGACCCCAAGTTTTTGACCCATAAGGGCTTCAAGGTCTCAGACATCTCCGATTGCGGCATCGATCTTATGTATCTGCCCCTTGCAGAGAATGCCCGGCCGCCAAAATTCAAGGACTGTGCCAAGCATCCCAAGGTGGAGGAAAACGGCTTTGTCCTCTACTATACCGACCAGTGTCCCTACACCTATTATTGGGTGCCGAAGGTGCAGGAGGCTGCAAAGGAACATGGGATCCCGTTCAAAGCCGTTCACATCACTGAGAAAGAGACGGCCCAGAATGTGCCTGCACCGGTCACAACATACGCATTGTTCCGGGATGGGAAGTTTGTGACCCAGAGCATCCAGTCGGACAAGAAATTTTTGAAATTAGCGGCAGAATAATTGAATCAGGCCAGACGCTCAGACGCAGTGCAGCCCATAGAATTGGGGTGCGCTGCGTTTTTTGGAGGATTTTATATGGAAGAAATTGTTGTATATGTTCACGGAAAGGGCGGTTCGGCACAAGAGGCCGAGCATTATAAAGCCCTATTCCCTAATTGTGAAGTAATTGGTTTCGACTACCACGCACAATCTCCGTGGGAAGCCACGGAGGAATTTTCCGGATTTTTTACGGCAGTGCGGAAACGCTGCGGGAAACTCACACTGGTGGCAAATAGCATTGGTGCGTTTTTATCTTTGTCCTCGTTGAATAAGAAATTGGTGGATACCGCTTATTTTATTTCTCCAGTAGTTGATATGGAGCAACTGATTTGCAACATGATGCGGTGGGCTGGCGTCTCTGAAGCAGAGCTTGCAGAGAAACTGGAAATTCCTACAACATTTGGCGAAACGCTGTCGTGGGAATATCTCTGCTATGTTCGGGAGCATCCGGTTTCATGGAAAATCCCTACCCGTATCTTGTATGGGGAAAAGGATGCTCTGACATCCATGGAAACCATAAAAGCCTTTGCGAAAAAGAACAACGCAGAGCTGACCGTTATGCCGGGCGGAGAGCACTGGTTTCATACAAAAGAGCAGATGCAATTTTTAGATAACTGGATAAAGAATAGGAGACCCTGCAAAGAAACAGAAAATAAGGACGGTCTCGCTTCTCCTGCTTATAGTTCTGATGGCTTGCGGCACCAAAAGTCTTGCTGACAGCAGCACAGGAGGCTCGGATCCTTACGGACTGAATGTTGAAAGCATGACAGGAAAAGACAGCTACCAGATGGAACTGCAGGAGAGCGAAGTGCTTGCCCTGCCTGCAGCAGGGTCGTGCTGTTCGAATCCCTCCGGGTCACAAAGCCAGCGTGTGACTTATGTGTACGCAAAAGAAAAGCAGCAGCGTTAAAATTACGCTGCTGCTAAAAGTGGACCTAGAGGGATTCGAACCCTTGACCTCTCGGATGCGAACCGAACGCTCTCCCAGCTGAGCTATAGGCCCATATTTGTTTTTCAGAACGAGAACAGTGTAACTCTTTTAGAAAGATTTGTCAAGGACTTTTCACCCGGGCGGCCTGCGGGGAATGGCCGGGTGGATCTGCCGTTTCTTAAAAAACGGCAGATCCTTTATAGCAGTTTGCGTTTTTAATGCACAAGCAACGGCCGCAAACTGCATATCGCAAAGATGCCGTTTTGACCGGCACTATTTTTGAAAATTGCGATAGTAAAAATAACAGTGGCTCTCAGAGAAAAAGCGTGCTACAATAATGCTGAGACTTCTGTACATAAAAAGTCTATCACCCAAAGTCAGGAGGACAACGGTTATGGAATTTACTAAGGTCGTTGCAGAGCGTTATTCCTGCAAGAATTTCAGCACACGTAAGGTAGAAGCCGAGAAGCTGACGGAGATCCTGGAAGCGGGGCGGCTGGCCCCGACCGCCAAGAATTTTCAGGAGCAGCGCATCTATGTGCTGCAGTCGGAAGAAAGCCTGGCAAAGCTCGACAAGGTGACGCCCTGCCGCTATGGTGCGTCTACCTGCCTCGTCGTGGCCTTCGATAAAAACAGCGTCTTTACTTATTCCGGCGGAAAGCGGGACTCCGGCGTGGAGGATGCCGCCATCGTGGCGACCCACCTGATGCTGGCCGCCGCCAACGCAGGTGTGGACAGCTGCTGGCTCAACTTCTTCGATCCGGATGAGCTGGCCAAGGAGCTGGGCCTGCCGGAAAATGAAGAGGTCCTGATGATCCTTGACCTCGGCTATGCCGCAGAGGGTGCAGGGCCGCTGGCAAACCACGGCTCGAGAAAGCCCCTGTCCGAGACGGTCGCATACCTGTAATACCAAAAAACACCCGGAGATGCCTCCGGGTGTTTTTGCGTTATTGTCCGACGATGCGCCAGTGTTCGGGCTTGTTGTGATCGGTGGTCACGCCGTCGTCGGTATACATCCGGTAGGGCGCAGGCTGGCCGTCGGGCGCGAAGCGCCAGAAGGTGAGGGCCGTATCGTTCAGCTGGGCGGTGTTGGCGGCGGGCTGTGCCACCGGTACGGTGTGGCCCGGACGGATGAAGAGCAGCACCTCGTCAAGTTCGCAGGGCAGATAGTGCCGCCCGGCGGGCAGAACTTCCTCGTCGTAGTCGGAGACGCTGCGCAGACGCAGCATCTTCATCGCCTCAGGCAGATAGACCGTCCGGCCATGGGCGTTCTGGGTGTGGACGGGTGCGACCATCAGGCCCTCGCCAAGAAGCAGCTGGTCGTCCACCTCCCGGGCGTCGGGGGCGGCAGGGTAGTCAAAAGCCAAAGGCCGGAAGTAAGGTGCGTCCTCAAGCGCGGCTTTCATGAACTCACTGTAGAGGTAGGGCAGGAGGGCGTACCGCAGATCCAGCATATTGCGGATGGCGGGCAGAACATCGGTAAAGCGGTAAAATTCCTGATCCCGGCTCTCGGCGTCGGCGTGGTTGCGCATGAGAGGGGTGAACAGTCCGAACTCGAGCCAGCGGAGCGCCAGATCGGGGGTGGTGTCCTCACTGAAACCGCACAAATCGGCACCGCTGTAGAGGAAGCCGCACATCTGGACGGCAGGCATCATCTGGATGTTGGCCAGCAGCTGGCTCCACGAGGAGTGATTATCGCCCAGCCAGATCCCGCCCCAACGGTGGGCGCCGATGATGCTGCTGCGGCAGTAGAGCAGAGTGCGCTGGCCGGGACGCAGGGTCTGGAACGCCTCGCCGGTAGCCCGGGTCATGCAGCCGCCGTAGAGGTTGTGGACGTGGTCGTGGCGCACCCGCCCGGCAGCGGTATCGTGGTAGAAACTGCGGTAGTCCTCGGGGGCATTCATCAGGCTCATCACCGAGCGCACCAGCCCGAAGAAATCGTTCTGGTCGAGGTTATCCTTCCGGCTCAGGGCGGCGGCATTCTCGAAGAAGGCTTTCAGCCGCTCAGGGGAGTAGAAGAGGGCGGGCTCGTTCATATCGTTCCAGAAGCCCTCGATGCCGAGGTCGGTGAGCATCTTATACTGTTTGCCGAACCACGCCCGGGCCTCGGGACGGAGAAAGTCGGTGAAGTAGGCCTTGCCGGGCCAGACCGCCGCCACAAAGGGCGTGCCGTCTTCTTTGGTGCAGAAATAGCCCTTCTCGAGGCCCTCGCGGCAGACGGGGTCATTGTCGTCGCAGCGGATGCCTGCGTCGATGATGGGGACGAGCCGGATGCCCTCGGCTTTCAGGTCGGCGGCAAGTTTGCCGAGGTCGGGGAAGCGGGCCTTGTCGATGGTAAAATCAGCGTAGGACTGCATGTAATCAATATCCATGCAGATCATGTCCAGCGGCAGGCCGTTGGCCTTGTACTGCGCGGCCACCTCCCGGATGTCGGCCTCCGTCTTGTAGCCGAAGCGGCTCTGGGCCAGACCGAACGCCCACTTGGGCGGGATATAGCTGGGGCCGATGAGCTGCCGGAATTCCTTTGCGACCTCTGCCGCTGTAGGGGCTGTGATGAGGTAGAGCGCATAGTTCGGCTCTGCCGTGGCAAAGCGGAGGGTGTCGTGACGGGTATAGCCGATGTCGTAGCTCACTTTGCCCGGGAAATCGACGAAGACGCCGATGCATCCGCTGCCGTCGGCAGGGGAGATGAGCAGGAAATTGTGGGCGGCATAGTAGGAAAGCCGGTTTTCGCCGTGCTTACTCTCGTCGGTGTTGTTCGTCTCGTAGTGCCAGCCGCGCTTGTTGAGGCCCCGGGGCATCTCGCCCAAGCCATAGACGATGTCCTTCTCCTGCATGACATACTGCCAGCCATCGCCGTCCGGTGTCAGGTAAGGCACGGGGCCGGTCTCGGCGGGCAGGTCCAGCACGACGCTCTCGGTGGGAAAAGGCTTCCCGATGACAAAACGCTGTATCATAAACAGAGTGCTCCTCTCAGATGATCTTATGTCTATGGTACGCCGTCCGGCCCGGCGGGGCAAGAGAGAAAACCGTCAGAACGATACAACAAAACCGGCATTTTCGGCAGAACAGGCGGCCCGGGGCTTGTTTGGGCAGGGGAAAATGGTATATAATAAGTATATTCTAGGAATAAAAGGGAGAACCATCATGTATCAAAAAGGAATCAAGCGGCTGCTGGACGTGGTACTGTCGGCCTGCGGGCTGCTGGTGCTGTCGCCGCTGCTGCTTTTGCTCTGCCTTGCCATCAAGCTGGACTCGCCGGGGCCGGTGTTCTTCAAGCAGAAGCGGGTGGGCATCCATAAGAGCTATTTCAACATCCTGAAATTCCGCACCATGCGCATCGACACCCCCCACGACATGCCCACCCATCTGCTCCACGACCCGGAGCAGTATATCACCCGGGTGGGCCGTTTCCTGCGCAAGACCAGTCTGGACGAGCTGCCCCAGCTGTGGAATATCCTCGTGGGCGATATGGCAGTCATCGGTCCGCGCCCGGCCCTCTGGAACCAGTACGACCTGCTGGCCGAACGGGACAAGTACGGCGCAAACGACGTCCGCCCCGGTCTGACCGGCTGGGCGCAGATCCATGGCCGCGACGAGCTGGAGATCACGGAGAAAGCGAAGCTCGACGGCTGGTACGTGGAGCATATGAGCTTCTGGCTGGACGTCAAATGCTTCTTCGGCACCATCAGGGCTGTGGCCGACCACGACGGCGTGGTGGAGGGCGGCACCGGGACGCTGCACGAAGAAGGAAAGTGATTCGTCCTTTCTCTTGATTTATCCCCCGAAAAGCGTATAATAAAACAGTACACAAGACACAGAAGGAGGATTTCCATGGAACGCACCTATATCAATGAGGTACAAAAGGAAATTGGCAGCACGGTCAAGGTGCAGGGCTTTATCGAGAACCTGCGCAACAGCAAATATATGGCCTTCATCGTGCTGAAGGATATTACCGGCAAACTTCAGATCACCGTCGAGAAGGAGGACCACCCTGAGCTGGTGGACACCATCGACAAGCTGACCCCGGACTCTGTCATCACCGTCACCGGCAAGGTGATGGAGAACGACTACGTCAAGATGGGCGGCATCGAGATGATCCCCGAGGCCATCGAGATCGAGAGCATCGCCGACGCGCTGCCCATCGTCCGCAAGGAGATCGCCGCCACCAAGAAGAAGAAGGCTGTGGAGCGTTCCAGCATCGACCAGCGTATCGACTACCGCTGGATCGACCTGCGCACCGATGAGAACCAGCTGATGTTCAAGGCACAGAGCTGCTTCGTCAACGCCATGCGTCAGTTCCTGCTCGAGCGCAGCTTCATCGAGATCCACACCCCGAAGCTCATCGCTGCTGCCAGCGAGAGCGGCTCTGAGGTGTTCAAGGTGGACTACTTCGACCGCAACGCCTATCTGGCCCAGAGCCCTCAGTTCTATAAGCAGATGGCCATGGCCGCCGGCTTCGAGCGCATCTTTGAGACCGGCCCCGTCTTCCGCGCAGAGAAGAGCTACACCAACAAGCACTCCACCGAGTTTTCCGGCTTTGACCTCGAGTTCAGCTACATCACCTCTTACAAGGACGTCATGAAGATGGAGGAAGAGCTTCTGACTGCCGGTCTGAAGGCCGTCAAGGAGCAGTACGGCGAGCAGATCAAGGAGCTGTTTGGTCTGGAAGTCGTCGTCCCCACCACGCCGTTCCCTGTGGTCAAGCTGGCCGACCTGTACAAGGGTCTGGAAGAGGAGTTCGGCTACACTGTCGATGAGAGCGAGAAGGGCGACCTGACCACCGAGGCCGAGCGCCTGAGCTACGACTGGGTCAAGAAGCACTACGGCCACGAGTTCCTGTTCATCACCGACTACTCCGCTGAGAAGCGTGCTTTCTACCACATGCGCGACGAGAACGGCGTGCCGCAGGGCTATGACCTCATCTGGCGCGGCGTGGAGATCACCACCGGTGCACAGCGTGAGCATCGCTACGACGTGCTGAAGAAGCAGGCAGAGGAGAAGGGCCTGGCCGATGACGTCAAGTTCTATCTGGAGTTCTTCCAGTACGGCTGCCCTCCGCACGGCGGCTTCGGTCTGGGTATCGACCGTCTGACCATGCTGCTCTGCGGCCAGTCCATCAAGGACGCCGAGTTCCTGTTCCGCGGCCCCAACCGTCTGACTCCGTAAGGAATGAAACCTCTCCGTCAATGCTTCGCATTGCCACCTCTCCTATCGAGGAGAGGCCTTGGCATTTCGTAAAGCTTTGTCTCTTCGCCAGAGGCTCCCCTCGGTAGGGGCAACAGTGACGACCGCCGCCAGTGGCGGAAACAGGGAGTCGTTGTTGGGGCAGAGGCCAGTAAGACGCGCGCAATGCGCAGCGGATGCTGGGAGCCGCAACTCGGCCTTGTCGAGCGATAGCGAGACTGAGAGGTTATGACCTATAACAAAAGCCAGCGCACATTTCTCGTGCGCTGGCTTTTCTGCATTTTACAGCTTACTGGATGCCGGTGACCTTGTAGTCCTGTGCCTCGACGGCGTTCTTGAGCACGTCGTCGGCGACCTCGGCGTTCAGGGTGACGATGGCGGTGCCGGCCTCGTGGCTCACGACAGCCTCGTCCACCTCGGGCAGGGCTTCCAGAGCCTTCTTCACGCGGGCTTCGCAGTGGCCGCACATCATGCCTTCCACTTTCAGGGTCTTCTTCATGGTATGATCCTCCGTTTTGACTTCGGGCGCTTCGGCGTCCGATTTTTTGTTATTTTCAGCCGCAGACTGCACCGGGGCAGCAGCGGGAGAAGCGGTTTTGTGGTCGTGCCTGGTGCTGTGCAAATCGAACAGGTTCAGCCGCAGGGCGTTGCTCACGACGCAGAAGCTGGACAGGCTCATGGCAGCAGCACCGAACATGGGATTCAGCGTCAGGCCGAAGGGGATGAACAGACCAGCCGCCAGCGGGATGCCGATGATATTGTAGATGAACGCCCAGAACAGGTTCTCGTGGATGTTCCGCAGGGTGGCGCGGCTGAGGCGGATGGCCGCAGGCACGTCCGAGAGCTTCGAGTTCATCAGCACGACGTCGGCGGCGTCAATGGCCACGTCGGTGCCTGCGCCGATGGCAATGCCGGTGTCGGCACGGGTGAGGGCGGGAGCGTCGTTGATGCCGTCACCCACCATGGCCACCTTGCCGCTGGCCTGCAGCTGGCGGATGACGGCCTCCTTGCCGTCGGGCAGGACGCCCGCGATGACCTCGTCCACGCCCGCCTGTCTGCCGATGGCGTCGGCGGTGCGCTGGTTGTCGCCGGTGAGCATCACGACCCGGATGCCCATGTTCTGCAGCTGACGGATGGCTTCGGGGCTGTCCTCTTTGATGGTGTCGGCCACGGCGATAACGCCCAGCAGACGGGCTGCGCCGCCGAAGAAGAGGGGAGTCTTTCCCTCGGCGGCCAGCTTCTCAGCCTGCTGTGCCAGTGCGGCGGGCAGGGTGAGCTTGGTCTGGATGAAGGCGGCATTGCCGGCATAGATGTCCATGCCGGCAAGCTTGGCCGTCAGACCGTTGCCCGGCAGGGCCGCGAAGTCGGTGACTTCCGGGGGAGTGATGGCCTTTGCCTCGGCGTCGGCCAGAATTGCCTTTGCCAGAGGGTGCTCGCTGCGGCTTTCCAGCGCTGCGGCCAGCGTCAGAAGCTCCGTCTCGGAGACACCCTCAGCGGGCAGCAGGTCGGTGACGCGGGGTGCGCCCTCGGTGATGGTGCCGGTCTTGTCCAGCGCCACGATCTGGGTGCGGCCTGCGGCTTCCAGCGAGGCGGCAGTCTTGAAGAGGATGCCGTTCTTTGCGCCGAGACCATTGCCGACCATAATAGCCACAGGTGTTGCAAGGCCCAGTGCGCAGGGGCAGCTGATGACCAGAACGGAGATGCCGCGTGCCAGCGCATAGCCCAGCTCATGGCCCAGCAGCAGCCAGACGATGGTGGTGACGACGGCGATGGAGATGACCGCCGGGACGAAGAAGCCCGACACGGTGTCAGCGATCTTGGCGATAGGAGCTTTGGTGGCGGCGGCGTCGCTGACCATCTTGATGATCTGAGCCAGCGTGGTATCCTCGCCCACGCGGGTAGCCTCACAGCGGAGGAAGCCCGACTGATTGGTGGTGGCGGCGCTGACTTTGTCGCCGACGGCCTTGTCCACCGGGATGCTCTCGCCGGTCAGGGCGCTCTCGTTGACTGCGCTGGTGCCTTCCAGCACCACGCCGTCCACCGGGATATTCTCGCCGGGGCGGACCACAAAGATGTCGCCCTTCTGCACGTCGGCGATGGCCACGGTCACTTCCGCGCCGTCCCGTACCAGTGTGGCGGTCTTGGGGGCCAGCTTCATCAGGCTCTTGAGGGCGTCGGTGGTCTTACCCTTGGAGCGGGCTTCCAGCATCTTGCCCACCGTGATGAGGGTCAGGATCATGGCGGCAGACTCGAAGTAGAACTCCATCATATAGTGCATGACGAGCTCGTCGTTGCCATCCACCTGGGCACGGGTCATGGCGAAGAGGGCGTAAGTGCTCCACATGAAGCTTGCCATGGAGCCGAGGGCCACCAGCGTATCCATGTTGGGTGCGCCGTGGATGAGGCCCTTGAAGCCGTTGATGAAGAACTTCTGGTTGATGACCATGACGATGCCCGCCAGCAGCAGCTGGACAAGGCCCATGGCGACGTGGTTGCCATCGAACCAGTGGGGCAGGGGCCAGCCCCACATCATGTGGCCCATGGAGAAGTACATCAGCACCAGCAGGAAGCCCAGCGAGGCGATGAGACGGCGCTTGAGCTTCGGCGTCTCGCGGTCGGCCAGTGCGTCGAGGTCGGCGCTGGTGTCAGCGGCCTTACTGGCGGAGGCGCTCTTCGGGCTTGCACCGTAGCCTGCCTCCTGCACAGCCGAGAGGATGGCGGCAGGGGAGGCTGTGCCTTCCACGCCCATGGAGTTTGTCAGAAGGCTCACCGAGCAGCTCGTGACGCCCGGCACCTTCTTCACGGCCTTTTCCACCCGGGCAGAGCAGGCCGCGCAGCTCATGCCTGTGACATTGTATTGTTCCATTGTGGATTCCTTTCCCTCTTATAGGATGCCCGGAACGGGGTCATTTCATGAGCCGGGGCAGCAGCTGCAGCAGTTCGTCCAGCTTCTGCGTCTCGCCGGCTTTCAAATCGTCGGCCACGCAGGTGCGGATGTGCTGGCCCAGAAGCTCTTTGGAAAAGCCGTTCAGTGCAGCGTTCACCGCAGCCACCTGCACCAGAATATCGGCACAGTAGACGTCCTTGTCCAGCATCGCGCGGATGCCGCGCACCTGGCCCTCAATGCGGCTCAGCCGGTTGGCAAGGGCGCGGTACTCCTCAGGGGTACGGTCCTTGTGGCGGCAGCAAGAGGGGGCAGTGTCCTTTTCGGCAGGCTCAGTGGCGCAGCAGCAGGGCTTTTTTTCAGCATCGGTCATAGCAGATAACTCCTTTCCGGGTGTATCGGTGTGAAGAGGAAATGTACCCTGTGAGGGTAAATCTCCCGATACTCTGATTTTACCACTTGGGGGTATCTGTTTCAAGTGGGCAGGATGCACCGACTGTGAAAACTTTGTGAAAATAAAAGCCCCGAATGCAGAAACGGGAGCCTCCCGGTGAAGGAAAGCTCCCGTTTCTGTTTAGGATAGGAAAGAGAATGTCATAAATAGGGGAGAGGGTCACAGATTGGTGTAACCCATCAGATAGCGGTCCACCTCGGCGGCGCAGTCGCGGCCCTCCCGCAGGCCCCAGACCACGAGGCTCTGGCCCCGGCGCATATCGCCGCAGACAAAGACCTTGTCTACATTGGTGCGGAAGCCATGGTCGGCCACATTGCCCCGAGCGTTCCGCTCCACGCCGAACGCCTCGGCCACATAGTCCTCGCAGCCCACGAAACCGGCGGCGATAAAGGCCAGCTGGCAGTCGTAGGTGAACTCTTCGCCGGTGGGTACCATGCTGGTGCGGCCGGTGTCGGGGTCACGCTGGGGCTTGAGATAGGAGATGACCGCGCCGGTCAGGTTGCAGGCGTCGTCCTTCAGAAACTCTTTGACGGTGGTCTGGTAGACGCGGGGGTCTTTGCCGAACTTGGCAAGGCACTCAGTCTGGCCGTAGTCCACCTTCAGCACCTTGGGCCACTCGGGCCAGGGATTATTCGCGGCCCGCTCTTTCGGGGGCTGGGGCATCATTTCCAGTGCCACGAGGTCGGTGCAGCCCTGCCGCAGGGCGGTACCCTGACAGTCGTTGCCGGTGTCGCCGCCGCCGATGACGAGGACATTCCTGCCTGCCGCGTTGATGGCTCTGCCGTCGGCAAACTTGCTGTCCAGCAGACTCCTGGTCACGCTGGTGAGGTAGTCTACCGCGAGGTAAACTCCCTTCGCGTCGCGGCCCGGGACGTTCAAATCGCGGGCTTTCTTGGCGCCGCAGCAGAGCACGATGGCGTCATAGCTGTTCAAGATCTCAGCGGCATCCACAGCCCCGCCCACATCCATGTTGGTGCGGAACTCAACGCCCTCAGCCTGCATGATCTTGATGCGGCGCTCGATGACGGATTTGTCCAGCTTCATGTTGGGGATGCCGTACATCAGCAGACCGCCCACACGGTCAACACGCTCGAAGACGGTGACGGCATGGCCCCGGATGTTGAGGTATTCGGCCACCGACAGGCCCGAAGGGCCGCTGCCGATGACGGCCACGCTCTTGCCGGTGCGGGCCGGAGGCGGGGCGGCATGGAGCCAGCCCTTGGCGTAGCCCGTCTCCACGATGGCGTGTTCGTTCTCCCGGACAGTGACGCTGCTGCCGGTGACATCGCCGCAGGTGCAGGCGGCCTCACACAGGGCAGGGCAGACCCGGCTCGTGAACTCCGGGAAACGGTTGGTGGTGCGCAGGCGGCGGAGCGCCAGTTCCCATTTGCCCTGATAGACCAAATCATTCCACTCGGGGATGAGGTTGTTCAGCGGACAGCCGGAGGCCATGCCGCCAATCATCATGCCCGCCTGGCAGAAGGGAACGCCGCAGTCCATGCAGCGGGCTGCCTGGGTCTGCTGCTCCTCCCGGGAGAGCCAGATGTGAAATTCGTTAAAGTTTTCAATGCGCTCCAGCGGCGGAACATCCGTGCTGGTCTTGCGCGTGTAATCCATAAAACCAGTGAGTTTTGCCATGATGTTCCCCTCCTTACTTGTTCTTCTGCACGGCGTAGAATGCTTCGATCTGCGCCTGCTCGCCGTCGAGGCCGCGCTCTTCCATGGAGGCGATGACCCGCAGCATATGGTCGTAATCGTAGGGGAGGACTTTCTTGAATTTGGGCAGGAACTCGCTGAAATTATCCAGGATCTCCTTGCCGCGGGGCGAGCCGGTCAGCTCGACGTGCTCCCGGATGAGCTCTTTCAGGGTGGCGACGTCGTACTTGTGCTCCACCGGCTCGAGGCTGACGGTCTCCTTGTTCACCCGCTGGTAGAAGTCCCAGTTCTCATCCAGCACATAGGCGATGCCGCCGGTCATGCCAGCTGCAAAGTTCTTGCCGGTCTGGCCCAGAACGACGACGGTGCCGCCGGTCATGTACTCGCAGCCGTGGTCGCCCACGCCCTCGACGACGGCCACAGCGCCCGAGTTGCGGACGCAGAAGCGCTCACCGGCCACACCGGAAACAAAGGCTTTGCCGCTGGTGGCACCGTAGAGTGCCACGTTGCCGATGATGATGTTCTCTTCGGGCTTGAAGGTGATGCCCTCGGGCGGGCGGACGACGAGCTTGCCGCCGGAGAGGCCCTTACCCATGTAGTCGTTGCAGTCGCCGGTCAGTTCCAGCGTCAGGCCCTTGGGAATGAATGCGCCGAAGCTCTGGCCGCCTGCACCGGTGCAGTGGACGGTGTAGACGTCATCAGGCAGGTCGCTGCCGTACTTGCGGGTGATCTCGCTGCCGAAGATGGCACCAAAGGCACGGTCGGTGTTGGAGACATCCAGCTTCACGCTCTGAGGGGTCTTGCTGTTGAGCTTGAATTTCTTCATCAGCACCTTCATGTCCAGAGTGTCTTCCAGATGAAAGTCGTAGGTGTCTTCCTTCTGGAAGTGGACATTGCTGTTGACGATGGCGGGGTTGTGCAGGATGCAGTCGAGGTCCATCTTGGACATCCGGCTGTCGGCAGGGGCAGACTTGACATGGAGCAGGTCGGTGCGGCCCACCAGCTCGTCGATGGTACGGATGCCCAGCTTTGCCATGTATTCGCGCAGCTCCTGCGCCACGAAGGTCAGGTAGTTGATGATATACTCGGGCTTGCCGCGGAAGTGCTTGCGCAGCTCGGGGTTCTGGGTGCAGATGCCCATGGGGCAGGTGTCGAGGTTGCAGACACGCATCATGACGCAGCCCATGGTCATCAGTAGAGAGGTGCCGAAGCCGAACTCCTCAGCGCCCAGCATACAGCTGATGGCCACATCGCGGCCGGAGAGCAGCTTGGAATCGCTCTCGATGCGCACCCGTGTGCGCAGGCCGTTGAGGATAAGGGTCTGGTGGGTCTCGGCGATGCCAAGCTCCCAGGGCAGACCGGCATCTTTGATGGAGTTGCGGGGCGCTGCGCCCGTGCCGCCGTCGTAGCCGGAAACAAGGATGACCTGTGCGCCGCCCTTGGCAACACCGGCAGCGATGGTGCCGACGCCGGCCTCGCTGACCAGCTTGACGTTGATGTTGGCGTGGCGGTTGGCATTCTTGAGGTCGTAGATAAGCTCTGCAAGGTCTTCGATGGAGTAGATGTCGTGATGCGGCGGGGGAGAGATGAGGCCGACACCGGTAGTGCTGTGACGGGTCTTGGCGATCCACGGGTACACTTTTGCGCCGGGCAGATTGCCGCCCTCGCCGGGCTTTGCGCCCTGTGCCAGTTTGATTTGGATCTCCTCTGCCGAGACAAGATACTTGCTGGTGACACCGAAGCGGGCGGAAGCCACCTGCTTTATCTTGGAATTGCTCTCGCTGTGGTAGCGCTCTTCGGGCTCACCGCCCTCGCCGGTGTTGCTCCGGCCGCCGAGGCGGTTCAGCGCGATGGCGATGGTCTCGTGGGCCTCGCTGCTCAGCGCGCCGTAGCTCATGGCAGCGGCCTTGAAACGCTTGACGATGGAGCTCACCGGCTCCACCTCGTCCAGCGGGATGCCGCCGTCGGGGGCATAGTTGAAGTCCAGCAGACTGCGCAGATGGACGCCGTTCTGGCCCATGTTGTCCACGGTGTGGGTGAACTGCTTGAAGGTGTCGTAGTCACCGGTGAAGCAGGCTTTCTGGAACAGGTGGATGGTCTGGGGATTGAAGAGGTGCTCTTCCTTGCCGCTGCGGAACTTGTGGGCGCCGCCGTCTTCCAGCTGCATGTTGATGTCAAGGCCCAGCGGGTCGAAGGCTGCGTTGTGCAGGGCCTCCACGTCAGCCTGAATGTCCTCGAGGCCGATGCCGCCTACACGGCTCACCGTGCCGGTGAAATACTTGTCGATGACGTCCTTGGAGATGCCGACGGCCTCGAAGATCTGGCTGCTCTGGTAGCTCTGGATGGTAGAGATGCCCATCTTGGAGGCGATCTTCACGATGCCGCCCAGCACAGCCTTGTTGTAGTCGTCCACGGCGGCGTAATAATCTTTGTTCAGCAGGCCGTCGTCGATGAGCTGGCCGATGGTCTCATGGGCCAGATAGGGGTTGACGGCACAGGCACCGTAGCCCAGCAGAGCGGCAAAGTGATGCACTTCATGAGGCTCTGCGCTCTCGAGGATGAGAGCCAGTGCGGTGCTCTTCTTGGTGCGGATGAGGTACTGGGACACCGCTGACACCGCCAGCAGGCTGGGGATGGCCACATGGTACTCGTCAATGTCCCGGTCGGACAGGATGATGATGTTGGCACCCTCTTTATAAGCGCGGTCTACCTCCAGGAAAACGCGGTCGATGGCCTTTTCGAGGCTGGTGTTCTTGTAGTAGTTGATGGAGACAGTGGAGACTTTGAAGCCCGGGACGTTCATGTACTTGATGCGGAGAAGGTCAGTGGACGTGAGGATGGGATTGTTGACCTTGAGCACCTTGCAGTTTTCGGGCTTGTCTTCCAGCAGGTTGCCGTGTGCGCCCACATAGACGCTGGTGGAGGTGACGACCTTCTCGCGGATGGCGTCGATGGGCGGGTTCGTGACCTGTGCAAAACGCTGCTTGAAATAATTGAAGAGCGGCGGGTGCCGGCCGCTGAGGACGGCAAGCGGGGTATCGGTACCCATTGCGCCGGAAGGCTCTGCGCCCTGACGTGCCATGGGCAGGATGAGGGTGCTGATGTCCTCATACTTGTAGCCGAACACCTTCTGCAGGCGCAGCAGGTCGTCGCCGGTGTAGCTGGGGGTCTTGATGTTGGGGATCTTGAGGTCCTTCAGCTGGACGAGGTTGCGGTCTATCCACTCGCCGTACGGCTCACGGCTGGCGTAGTATTCCTTCAGCTTCTCGTCGTCCACGACTTCGCCCTTGACGGTGTCCACCAGCAGCATCTTGCCGGGGCGGAGACGGTCTTTGACCAGAATGTTCTCCGGCTCACAGGGCAGCACGCCCACCTCGGAAGAGAGGATCATCCTGCCGTCTTTGGTGATGTAGTAGCGGCTGGGGCGCAGACCGTTGCGGTCCAGCACAGCGCCCACCACGTCGCCATCGGAGAAGAGGATGGCGGCAGGGCCGTCCCAGGGTTCCAGCATGGTGGCGTAATACTGGTAGAAGTCCCGCTTTTTCTGGCTGATGTTCTTGTTGTTCTCCCAGGGTTCCGGGATGGTGATTATGACAGCCAGCGGCAGGTCCATGCCGTTCATCACCATGAACTCGAGGGCGTTGTCCAGCATGGCGGAGTCGGAGCCGGAGGTGTTGATGATGGGCAGGATCTTGTTCATGTCCTCCTTCATGATGGGGGAGGAGATGGTCTCTTCACGGGCCAGCATGGCGTCGGTGTTGCCCTTGATGGTGTTGATCTCGCCGTTGTGGAGGATGAAGCGGTTGGGGTGGGCGCGCATCCAGCTGGGGTTGGTGTTGGTGGAGAAGCGGCTGTGGACCATGCCGATGGCGGATTCATAGTCCTCGTCCTGCAGATCGAGGTAGAACTGGCGCAGGTCGTGGACGAGGAACATGCCTTTGTACACGATGGTGCGGCTGGACAGGCTGGGAACATAGGTGCCGTTGCTGGCCTGCTCGAAGACCCGGCGGACGATGTAGAGCTTGCGGTCAAAGTCGATGCCCTTGCTCACCTTGGCGGGCTTTTTGATGAAGCACTGCCAGATGGCGGGCATACAGTCGCGGGCTTTCTGGCCCACGGCGTCGGGGTCTACAGGCACTGCGCGCCATGCCAGAAACTCGAGGCCCTCTTTGCGGGTGACAAGTTCAAAAAGCTTCATGGCCTGAGCGCGCAGATGCTCGTTCTGGGGGAAGAAGAACATACCTACGCCGTATTCGCGCTCGTTGCCAAGGCTGATGTTCAGCTCGTCGGCTACCTTGGCAAAGAAGCGGTGGCTGATCTGCAGCATGATGCCCACGCCGTCGCCGGTCTTGCCCTCGGCGTCCTTGCCGGCGCGGTGCTCAAGGCGCTCCACGATGGACAGCGCGTCGCTGACGGTCTGGTGGCTCTTGCGGCCCTTGATGTCCACGACGGCACCGATGCCGCAGGCGTCGTGCTCGAACTGGGGGTCATAGAGGCCCAGAGGCCCTTTTTGCTCCGTGAAATTTTCCATAGACTTTCCCATCCTTTTTTCGATTTTCCGGAGAATATCCTGGCAATGCTGCGGCACATTCCGCAGAGTCCCTCTTAATGCCGGTAAAAAGAAAAGGCGTCCCAGATGGGTCGGCGAAGACTCATCTGGAACGCCCTTGTTCCGGATAACAAGAATATTATACAAAGGTGCTGAAAAAGATTCAAGTGACAGCTGCACCAAACGTGGGTACACGGCGACGGTTCTTCTTGTGAAAAACAGATAGGTCTTGTGGGGAAGAGTATGCCTTTTCCGGCTCAGTGCCGGCCCAGACAGGCGGCAAGATCGTCCTCCGGTGTGGTGATGGGCCGGAGGTCATACTTCTCCTGCAAAACAGCGGCCACCCCGGGGGAGAGGAAGGCGGGCAGGGTGGGGCCGAGACGGATGCCCCGGATGCCCAGCGCCAGCAGGGCCATCAGCACACAGACCGCCTTCTGCTCGAACCAGCAGAGGATGATGGAGAGGGGCAGCTCGTTGACCGAGCAGTCAAAAGCTTCGGCCAGACCCAGCGCGATCCGGATGGCACTGTAGGCGTCGTTGCACTGGCCCACATCGAGGATGCGGGGCAGACCGGCCACCGTGCCCAGCGGCAGGTCGTTGAGGCGGAACTTGCCGCAGGCCAGTGTCAGGATGACGGTGTCGGGCGGGGTCAGCTTGGCGAAATCCGTGTAGTACCGGCGGGAGGGGCGGGTGCCGTCGCAGCCGCCGATGAGGAAAAAGTGCCGGATGGCACCCTCGTGGACGGCTTGGACGATCTCCTCCGCATGGCTCAGCACGGCATGGTGGGCAAAGCCGGTGGTGACCACACTGCCGCCGTTCATGCCCGGGATGAGGGTGTCCTCCGGGTAGCCGCCCAGCTCAAGCGCCTTGGCGATGACCGGCGAAAAATCCCGGTCCTCTCCGATGTGGGTGACGCCGGGATAGGAGACGACAGAGGTGGTGAATACCCGGTCGGCATAGCTGGGCCGGAGGGGCATGATGCAGTTGGTGGTGAAGAGCACCGGCGCAGGGATGTCCTCAAACTCCCGCTGCTGGTTCTGCCATGCGGTGCCAAAATTGCCTTTCAGGTGAGGAAAGCGCTTTTTCAGTTCCGGGTAGCCGTGGGCAGGCAGCATCTCGGAGTGGGTGTAGACATTGATGCCCTTGCCCTCGGTCTGCTCCAACAGGCACTTGGCGTCGTAGAGGTCGTGGCCGGAGATGACGATGAAAGGCCCTTTCTCGATGGTCAGGGGCACCTCCACCGGCTCCGGGTCGCCAAACGCGCCGGTGTTGGCCTTGTCCAGCTCAGCCATGACCCGGTAGGCCATCCGCCCGGTGTCCTCCACCAGCTGGAAGAGCTTGTCCTTGTCCCGCTCCTGTGCGATGGCTCGCAGCGCCGTGCAGAAAAACAGGTCGATCTCGCCATCGGTATAGCCCAGCACCCGCGCGTGGTAGGAGTAAGCTGCCATGCCGCGCAGCCCAAAGAGGACAAAGGAGCACAGGCTCTTCCGGTCGGGGTCCGGCTCCTGCCACAGCTTCTGCATATCGTAGTCCGACACTGGTGCAGGTGCAGGGCTGGCCGAGGCAAAGGCTTCCTGCTTGGCCTTCCAGACCTTATTGGTCAGCTGCGCCACCGTCTGGGGGTCGAAATCAACATTGGTGATGGTGGTGAACAATCCTTCCGTCAGCAGGAGTGCCTGCGGGGGCTGGATGGGTCTGCCGATGTCCAGCAGCAGGGTGGCAAAGCCGATGAGTGCCCCGGTGAGCTTGTCCTGCGCGTCGGCTGTCTCGGCTGATTTGCCGCAGACACCCGCTTTTCCGGTGCAGGCCGTGCAGTTTGCCGCCTGCTCACATTGATAACAGAACATCATTTCGTCCATGCAAAAACCTCTTTTCGTTTGATGAAAGGAGTATGAGCGGGACAGCAGACAGTTATGCAGACAGGCGGGCAAAACAAAAGGGCCGCACCCTCGCGGATGCGGCCCTTGTAGATCAGGAAAAGCTTAGTAGGTGATGCCCTGAGCCATCATGGCAGTAGCGACCTTCAGGAAGCCGGCGCAGTTTGCACCGACCATCAGGTTGCCCTCGGAGCCAGCGGCCACGGATGCATCGTAGGAAGCGTGGAAGATGCCCTCCATGATGCCCTTCAGCTTTGCATCGACCTCTTCGAAGCTCCAGCTCAGACGCTCGGAGTTCTGGCTCATCTCCAGACCGGAGGTGGCCACACCGCCGGCGTTGGAAGCCTTTGCGGGTCCGTACAGGATGCCGTTGGACAGGTAGACCTCGATGGCCTCGGGAGTGCTGGGCATGTTAGCGCCCTCGCAGACCACGGTGCAGCCGCCCTTCACCAGAGCCTCTGCGGACTCCTTGTTGATCTCGTTCTGGGTAGCGCAGGGCAGGGCGATGTCGCAGGGGACAGTCCAGACCTTGGTGCAGTCAGCAACATAGGTCGCATCCTTGTGGGTCTCAGCATACTCCTTGATACGGCCACGGCGGACTTCCTTCAGGTCCTTGACGTAGGCCAGGTCGATGCCGTTGGGGTCGTAGACATAGCCGTTGGAGTCGGACATGGTGACGACCTTGGCACCCAGCTGGGTGGCCTTCTCGCAGGCGTAGATGGCGACATTGCCGGAGCCGGAGATGACTACGGTCTTGCCCTCGAAGCTGTCGCTGCGCATGCACTTCAGAGCCTCAGCGGTGAAGTAGCACAGGCCGTAGCCGGTAGCCTCGGTACGGGCCAGAGAACCGCCGAAGGTCAGGCCCTTGCCGGTGAGCATACCGCCCTGGAAGCTGTTGGTCAGACGCTTGTACTGGCCGAACATATAGCCGACCTCGCGGCCGCCGACGCCAATATCACCGGCGGGGCAGTCCACGAACTGGCCGATGTGGCGGTACAGCTCGGTCATGAAGCTCTGGCAGAAGCGCATGACTTCCATGTCGCTCTTGCCGTGGGGGTCGAAGTCAGAGCCGCCCTTGCCGCCGCCCATGGGCAGGGTGGTCAGGCTGTTCTTGAAGATCTGCTCAAAGCCGAGGAACTTCAGGATGCCCTGATTGACAGAAGGATGGAAGCGCAGGCCGCCCTTGTAGGGGCCGATGGCGCTGTTGAACTGGACGCGGTAGCCGCGGTTCACTTGGACCTTGCCCTGGTCATCGACCCAGGGTACACGGAAGGTGATGATGCGCTCAGGCTCGACCAGACGCTCGATGAGGCCGGCCTTCTCGTACTCGGGATGCTTTTCCACGACGGGCTGGATGCTCTCCAGGACCTCGCGGACAGCCTGCAGGAATTCGGGCTCGTTGGCATTGCGCTTTTCCAGGCCCTCGTAGACACGCTTCAGATATTCATTCGTCAGCATAATGATATACTCCTTTTCCCTTAACTCTATTATGTGGAGGCTCCGTCTTTCCCGTTTCCAACGGCGGGGCTGATAAGCCTCTGACCACTTTGCTATTATAAAGCTTTATCTGCCGATTTACAAGATGGCCCGCCCCGCAAAAACCGGAAAATCTTTCAAAAAACAATGGAAAAGATGAATGCACTTCACGAAAAAGACGGGACACATCAAAAAATTGCGATAAAACCTGCTTTTGTAAAGAAACAAAAAATCCCTGCACCGGCTCGGAACAGGCGGTGCAGGGAGGAAAAGTCTTACTTCAGCAGCTTCTCGCAGGCGTCAGCGGCACCCTCGAGGAACTGTCCGCCGTAGGTCTCGATCATGCCGGCGTCGGACAGCGCAGCCAGCTGCGGGTCGATGGGGCATTTGGCCAGAACGGGCAGGTGATGCTTTGCGGCCACCTCGTCCACATGGCTGTCGCCGAACACATTGATGTGCTTGCCGCAGTCGGGGCAGACGATATAGCTCATGTTCTCGACGATGCCCAGCATCGGCACCTTCATCATCTCGGCCATGTTCACGGCCTTGGCCACGATCATGCTCACCAGCTCCTGCGGGCTTGCCACGACGACGATGCCGTCTACGGGCAGGCTCTGGAAGACGGTCAGGGGGACGTCACCGGTTCCCGGAGGCATATCCACGAACAGGAAATCAACATCTTTCCAGACCACATCGGTCCAGAACTGCTTGACCGCACCGGCGATGACGGGGCCGCGCCAGACGACGGGGGCTTCCTCGTTCTCCACCAGCAGGTTGATGCTCATGACGTCGATGCCCATCCGGCTCTGGATGGGCCAGCAGCCCTTGTCGTCGGCCATGGCGCGGCCATGGATGCCGAACAGCTTCGGGATGGACGGGCCGGTGATGTCGGCGTCGAGGATGCCGCAGTGGTAGCCGCGGCGTGCCATTGCACAGGCCAGCAGGGCGCTGGTCATGCTTTTGCCGACGCCGCCCTTGCCGGACACGACGCCGATGACCTTTTTGACGCTGCTATTGGGGTTGGGTGCGTCATGCTGGGGCGCAGCATTGCGGGAAGAACACGCTGCCCCGCAGTTGGAGCAGTCATGGGTACATTCTTCGCTCATTGTCTCGTTGCGCACGGCCGTGGTACCGGGGTGCGCTTCCTCCTTGCATTCTTAGATCCTGTCTGGCGGAACATTCCCCCAGATACAATATATATCATATCATAAAACTGGGAAAGAAACAACCCACGGCCCCGCTCATATTTCTCAGAGCAGCTTACATATCTATAAAGAGATACATTGGGGAAAGGGAGGGGGTGCGCTGTGCGGCAGAGCTATCTGAAAAACGCAGCCCTGATGACCGGGGCGGACGTTCTGCTCCGTCTGGCGGGCATGGGGCTGCGCATCTGGCTGGCGAACGCCCTGGGCGGCGAGGGGATGGGGCTGTACCAGCTGGTGCTGGCGGTCTATTCGCTCTTCGTCACGCTGGCGACGGCGGGCGTCTCGGTGGCGGCCACCCGCCTGATGGCCGAAGAGCTGGCCCGCAGCCCGGCGGAGGCCCGGGGGATGCTTCACCGTCTCCTGCTGGCGGGGGTCGGGCTGGGCATGTTGGCGCTGGCGGCGCAGTTCGGGCTGGCGGGCCTCGCTGCAAAATGGTGGCTGGGTGATGTCCGGGCAGCGGGGGCGCTGCGTGTCTCGTCGCTGGGTCTGCCGTGGATGGCGGTGTCGTCGGTACTGCGGGGCTTTTTCATCGCCCGGCGGCAGGTGGAGCCAAACGTCCTGAGCCAGCTGGCCGAACAGACCGTCCGCATCGGCATCGTATGGGCTGCGCTGGAGCGGGCCGACGCCCTCGGCTGGGACGTGGGCGGGCGCTGCACGGCAGTGCTGGGGGCAACGGCGGTCAGCGAGGCCGTCAGCACCGGGCTGATGGCACTTTTTTACCGTAAAGAGGCCCGCCGCTGCTTCGGTGCGCGGCCTGCCTGCCGCCCGCAGGAACCGGGAAAGCGCCTCTGGGACATTCTCTGGCCGGTGGAGGGAGGACGTTGTCTCGCCAGCGCTCTCCACACCGCGGAGAATATGCTGGTGCCGGCCTGTCTGGCAGTCTATCTGCAATTTTCCGGCGGGCGTGCCGAAGCCGTGGCTCAGTACGGCAGCCTCAAGGGGATGGCCCTGCCTCTGCTGACCTTTCCCTTCGGACTGCTAGGAAGCCTTTCCGTTCTACTGATGCCCGAGATCACTCAGGCCCACCTCCGGAGCCAGAACGGGCGGCTGGCCGCCCTCATCGACAGGATGCTCCGGCTCACCGGCTACTTCTCGGCGCTGGCAGGAGCGGCGTTCTGGGTGTGGGGTCGGCCGCTGGCCGAAGCTCTCTACGGCAGTGCCGAGGCGGGCAGCTTCCTTGTCATCCTCGGCCCGGCCATGCCGCTGATGTACCTCGAGAGCATGGTGGACGGTGCCATGAAGGGGGTAGGGGAACAGAAAGCCGTCTTCCGGTACAGCATGTGGGACTCCTGTCTCCGCATTGTGGGCGTGCTGCTCCTGCTGCCCCGCTTCGGGATGAAGGGCTTTCTTTTTGTGATTTTGCTGTCCAGCTTCTACACCTGCACCGCCAACACGGGGCGGCTGCTGTCCAGCTGCGGCCTTCCGCTGCGTCTGTGGAGGTGGCTGGGTGCGCCGGGACTTGTGGGGGCCGTCAGCGCCGGGGCCGGGCTGGCCCTGCGGCATCTTTTAGCGGACTGGCTCACCGGCGGAGTCCCCTTGCAGCTGGCGGCGGTAGCGCTGGGCGGCGCGGGGATGGCAGCGGTCTGCTTTGCGGCGGCGTGGCCGCTGGGCCTCGGCGAAGAGCTGCGGGCCGTGGCGGCAGGGGAAAGGCGGCATAAGAAAAATGTCCAAAAAGTGAAATAGCTGGACACGGGGAAGAGAATCGAGTATAATACTAAAGATATTATGGGGTGATAGGCCCTTGAAATGAAAAACGGCAGCTGACATCTTCGGATGCCGGCCCCCGATGCAAAAGAGGATATGCTGTGAAGGAAAAGAAAACAAATCTGCTGCAGGTACTGGCCCGCCGGGCTCTGCTGGTGGCGCTGGACGCAGCCATCGTAGCCTTCAGCTTTTATTTCGCCCTGTTGCTGCGCGCAGACGGTGCTGTCGAGGCCTCCTGGTGGCCCCATAACCGCGCCCTGCTCTACGCGAATCTGCCCTGGATCGTGGCAGTCTACCTGCTCAGCTTTCTGGCCGGGCGGCTCTATACCATCCTTTGGAAGTATGCCGGGGAGCGTGACCTCATCCGTCTGGCCGGGATGATCGCCGTCCCGACGGGCATCGTCTATCTGGTCAACCGCTGCTTCATCCACGGTGTGCTCTTCAACTCGGCCAACGCCATGGCGGCGGTGCTCATTTTCCTGTTCATCGGCGGGAGCCGTCTGGCCTGGCGGCTCTTCCTGAACCACCCGCTGGGCGAGCGGCTGCGCGGCAACGCCAGCAAGGACCCCAACCGCCCTGTCATGATCGTGGGTGCGGGCGAGGCCGGTGCGTGGGCCATCAATGTCTGCAAGACCAATACCAGCTACGGCCATGTCATCTTGGCCGTGGACGACGACCCCATCAAACTGGGCCAGACCATCCACGGTGTCCCGGTGCGCGGCACACTGGAAGAAATTCCTGACCTGTGTACCCGCTACAACATCCACACCATCATCGTGGCGATCCCGACCCTGAAGGGAAACCGCCTGAACCACGTCATCGACCTCTGCGTCTCCACCCACTGCGCCGTGCAGATGCTCAGCGACCCCCAGCTGGTGGGTGCAGGCACACCTCAGCAGGGCGCGTTCCGTGAGCTGAACACCGCCGATTTCCTCTCCCGTGAGGAAGTCACACTGGACACGGAGAAAATTTCCGGCTACCTCACCGGCAAGACCGTTCTGGTGACGGGCGGCGGCGGCAGCATCGGCAGCGAGCTCTGCCGTCAGGTCATGCGCTTCAAACCTGCAAAACTGCTTATCTTCGATATTTATGAGAACTGTGCCTATGAACTGCTGATGGAACTGCAGCAGAAGTATGGCCGTGATGTGCCGGTCACGGTGCTGGTCGGCTCCATCCGGGACAAGGCCCGTCTGGACGAGGTATTTGAGACGTACCACCCGACGGTGGTGTTCCATGCTGCCGCCCACAAGCACGTCCCGCTGATGGAGATCAGCCCCGCCGAGGCCGTCAAGAACAATGTCTTTGGCACCAAGAATCTGCTCACCAGTGCCAGCGAACACGGCGTGGAGCGGCTGGTGCAGCTCTCCACCGATAAGGCCGTCAACCCCACCAGCGTCATGGGCTGCACCAAGCGCTTGTGTGAGATGCTCATCCAGACCTTCGCAGGCAACACCGACATGAAGTGCGTCGCCGTCCGCTTCGGCAATGTGCTGGGCAGCCACGGCAGCGTCATCCCGCTGTTTGAGGCGCAGATCAAAAAGGGCGGCCCCGTCACCCTCACCGATGCCAACATCGAGCGCTACTTTATGACCATCCCGGAGGCGGCACAGCTGGTGCTGCAGGCCGGTGCGCTGGCCGAGAGCGGCAGCATCTATGTGCTGGACATGGGCGAGCCGGTCAAGATCATGGACCTTGCAAAACAGCTCATCCGCTTCTACGGCTATGAGCCGGGCGTGAACATGGATATTAAGATCGTGGGTCTGCGCCCCGGCGAAAAACTCTACGAAGAGCTGATGATGGACGAGGAGCAGGACAAGATGCGCCGCACCGTCCACAATAAGATCTTCGTGGCTCCGCCCCGGAACATCGACCTGGGCGAGTTCTACCAGCAGCTCCAGGAGCTGGCCGTCGCCGCCGAACATAACGACGACAGCGTGGTGGAGCAGTTGGCCAAAATGGTGCCTACCTTTACCCCCACCCGCGAGAACCTCAAGCTGTAAAACCGCTGGCTGCACGGCACCTTTGCTGTGTAAAAATATATGAGAGGGATGTACAATCATGGAAAAGAAACCGTTTTTGACTGAGTCGATGGCTCAGGACATCATTCAGGACGTACCCACCCCCTTCCACGTCTATGACGAGAAGGGCATCCGCGAGAACGCCCGACGCATCAACAAGGCATTCAGCTGGAACAAGGGCTTCCGCGAGTATTTTGCGGTCAAGGCTCTGCCGAACCCCGTCATCCTCCAGATCCTGAAGGAAGAGGGCTGCGGCGTGGACTGCTCCTCTCTGACTGAGCTGATGCTCAGCGAAGTGTGCGGCTTCAGCGGCAGCGACATCATGTTCTCCTCCAACCAGACCCCTGTGGAGGACATGAAGAAGGCTTACGAGCTGGGCGCTTATATCAACCTCGATGACGCCACGATGGTGGACTTCCTCGACCGCGTGGCCGGTGTGCCGGAGAACATCTTCTGCCGCTACAATCCGGGCGGCACCTTCCAGCTGGGCGAGAGCAAAGAGGGCTTCCAGGTCATGGACAAGCCCGGCGACGCCAAGTACGGCATGACCGAGGAGCAGATGATCGACAGCTACAAGAAGCTGGCTGCAAAGGGTGCCAAAAACTTTGGCATCCACGCCTTCCTTGCCTCCAACACCATCTCTGACGCCTATTATCCTGAGCTGGCAGGCATCCTCTTCCAGCTGGCTGTCCGCGTCCAGAAGGCCACCGGCGTGCATATCGCCTACATCAACCTGTCCGGCGGCGTCGGCATCCCGTACCGCCCCGAGCAGACTGAAAACGACATCATGGCCATCGGCGAGGGCGTTCGCAAGAAGTTTGAAGAAATTCTGGTCCCCGCCGGCATGGGCGATGTCTCCATCTTCACCGAGATGGGCCGCTTCACCACCGGCCCCTACGGTGCTCTGGTGGCTACTGCCATCCACGAGAAGCACATTTATAAGGAATACATCGGTCTGGATGCCTGCGCAGCCAACCTGATGCGCCCCGCCATGTACGGCGCTTACCACCACATCACCGTGCTGGGCAAGGAAGACGCCCCCCACGACCACAAGTACGATGTGGTCGGCGGTCTGTGCGAGAACAATGACAAGTTTGCCATCGACCGTATGCTGCCCAAAATCGACATCGGCGACATCGTGTATATCCACGACACCGGTGCGCACGGCTCTGCCATGGGTTACAACTACAACGGCAAACTGCGCAGCGCCGAGGTTCTGCTCTGCGAGGACGGCTCTCACCGCCTCATCCGCCGTGCTGAGACTCCCCGTGACTACTTTGCAACGCTGGACTTCCTGCCCTTCATGAAGCCGCTGCTGGGCGAGTACAACGACGACTGAGCGCGCTTCTGACTCCATCAAACCAGAATAAAGCGAGGAACGACGCAGATGTTTTTTGGATTCCAACTCACCTGTGGCCTGATGCTGGTCTTTTACGGCTATTCGGTCATGAAAAATCCACGGGTCTGGGGCGACCAGGGCCGTCAGGCCGTCAAGGCCGAAAACTTCCCCGAGTACTGCCGCCAGAACGGCCTGTTTTTCCTGAAAGCTGGCTTCATCATGGCCCTCATTGGTGCGCTGGACGCGCTGGTAACGCTTTCGGGTCTGCTGTACGTCCTGTTGTACCTGTTCGGGCTGGCGTTTGCGTTCTATCCGCTGACCCGCTGGTGCAAGGAGAACGAGGGCTTCTCGTGGCCCTGGCCCCGCGTCGAGAGCGAGAAAAAGCGCATCAAGAAACTGCGCCGGCAGCAGGAGGCCGAAAAGGCGGAACGAGAAGAAAAGTAAATAGCAAAAAATAAGAGGCCGCTGTAAAAGCAACCTCTCAGTCTCACTTCGTTCGACAGCTCCCCTACCGAGGGGAGCCTCTGGCGAAGAGATTGGGCTTTCTGCCATGCCAAAGCCTCCCCTCGATAGGGGAGGTGGCACGGCGAAGCCGTGACGGAGAGGTTGAACACAGCGGCCTCTTTTTGTTTTCTTAAATCAAGCCCTTTTCCAGACAATAGTGATAAATACCATCCTCTGCACAGGTGCCGCAGACCTCGCTGGCGATGGCTTTCAAATCGGCAGAGGCGTTGCCCATGGCAACGCTGTGACCGACAGCCTGAAACATTTCTATATCGTTGTTGCCGTCACCGAAAGCCATTGCATCCTCAGGCGTCAGGCCGTAATAGGCCAGAACTTTCCGGATACCGGCTCCTTTTCCGCCGGAGCTGGGGATGATGTCCACCGCCCTGTCCCACCAGGCGGCGATCTTTGCGCCGGTGGTGCCCTTGAGGATGGCGGGCCAGTCCTGCCTGCGGCAGCCCATCAGCAGCTGGAAAACTTCACCTCGGGAGACTTCATCGAACTTATCGGAAATGACCGGTGCTCGTCCGCCGATGGCGTAATATGCCGTCAGATCGTCATCCGTTCCGTTGGAGAGCAGCTGCGTCCGTCCTGCAACCGACACCGGACGACCAAGCGCTGCGGCGTTTTGGATCAGCGTCTGCACATCCTGCGGCGGGATGGGGCTGGCAAAAATATCTCCGCGACGGTCGTAGCAGTAGGAGCCGTTGTAGGTGAGAAAGACGTCGAACTCCACGCCGTCGAATTTCGGCACAATGAGCGGAGAACGCCCGGTGGCGACGGCCAGCAGGATGCCGTTTTGCTGTAAGCGGCGCAGAGCGTCCAGTGTCCGTTCAGTAATACGCTTTTTCTCCATGTCGATGAGGGTGCCGTCGATGTCGAAAAAGATGATGCAGGGCTTGTGCATGGTGCTGTACCTCCAATGCAAAAAGAGGGGAGAGACTTACCTGCGGGTTTTGTGGTCAGGATACATCAGAATGCCTCCTTATAGTGCGTCGATGTCGGCCTGTAGTTTCTCGTAGAATTTCCCCAGATGGAGACCGTCGATGAAGCGGTGATTGACCTCCACCGACATCCCCAATTTCTTGCGGCCATTTTCCTCGCCATATCTGCCCCATGTGATGCGGGGGATATTGTCGTCCCGGTCAAAATCCCGCTCGTTGGTGCAGCCGGTCAAATCAAACCACGGTGTGCAGGAGATATAGATGAGGTTGTCGTTCTCTTCGTCCTGGTCAAGAAGGGTCTTCTGGGCAGCGCTTCTCGCCTGTGCAGAGGCACAAAACTCCGCAATGCCGCCGACTTTTGGCAGGGTGACGATGTGAAACTGCTCACTGCCGGGTTTCAGGTCGGTCAGACTGGGAATGCGCTCATCCAGCAGCCACACCCCGCCGTCCCGGATGGCGTAGCGGAAATTCTTCACGCTGTTCACGGCGTCCGTCACGAGATACCCCATCGCGTAATAAAACGACAAATGCCGCTCCTTGACATAGCGGTAAAGGTTTGTTACATCCACCCGGAAGGTGACGCTGTAAAAAGGGTGGGAAACAGCGGAGAAAAACTCGAACAATTCAGCCCGCTCCCAGTGGGTCCTATCGACTTTTTCCATCTTACTTCTCCTCAGCGGGGGCCTGCTTATTTTTATCCAGCGCGTCGAACTGCTTTACGATCTGTGGGTCTTTCAGTTTGATGACCTTGCCGGAGAGGTAGTGGAGGGTATTTTCCTCGGGGATGTCGAGGAAGCTGATACGGACGGCGCAGAGGGCCTGCGTCTTGGTGCCGGTGCGCTCATTCATCTTGCGGTTGCCGTACTTGATGTCGCCCAGCACCGGCTTGCCCAGATAGGCCAGATGAGCGCGTATCTGATGAGTGCGGCCGGTGATGAGGCCGATGCGGCAGAGGGCGAAGGGGCCAGCCGTCCGCAGCACATCCACATCGGTGATGATCTGCTTGCGGCGCTCGTCTTGGGACTGGTGGGCGTGGATGCTCACCTTGTTGTTCTTCTCGTCGTGCTCCCACCACGCGGTGAACCGTCCGCTCTGGGGGATGCCCACCGTGATGGTGTAATACTCTTTTTTGAGCAGGTCAGTGCGGATGATCTCGTTCATGTCCCGGAGGGCGGCGTAGCTCTTGGCCGCGATGACGAGGCCCTCAGTGCCGCGGTCGAGGCGGTTGCAGATGCCGGGCTTGAAGCGGTTCTCGCCCTGGGGGTCGTACTCGCCCTTCTGGGCCAGATACTGGGTGAAGGCGTCCACAAGGTTTGCGTCGCCGGTGCGGTCGCTGTGGCAGAGCAGGTGAGAGGGCTTGTAAAGGACGGCAATGTTCTCATCCTCGTAGATGACCGTCACCTTGGGCTGGTTCTGCTGCTTTTTGGGGGCGGGCTTCCGGGCGGGCTTTGCACCCTCAGGCGGGAAGAATTCGTCGTTGATGTAGAGCTCGATGAGGTCGCCGGCCTTGATGCGGTCTTCGGGTACACCCTTTTTTCCGTTGACTTTGATGCGCTTGTTGCGGAAGCTCTTGTATAAAAGGCTGGTAGGGAAGTCACGGGTCACGCTCTGGACAAAGCGGGAGAGGCGGACACCCTCGTCGTTGGCGGTGGCAGTGTATTGTTTCATGTTCGTTTTCCTTATATAAAAAGTATCTGATACATCTATAATAATCTACTCTCCCCATGAAGTCAACGCAGAATATTTTCTGTCGGCTCTTGTCTTTTGCCGAAAATGGGGTACTATAAAAGAAACGACTACAAACAAAGGAGCGCAGCTATGGCAGGACAGAACATAAGCCACGAGGGTCACCGGCAGCGGATGCGCGCCCGGGTGGAGCAGTACGGGCTGGAAAGCCTCGCACCCCACGAGGCACTGGAATATCTGCTCTACATCACCAACGCCCGCCGGGATACCAATGGCATCGCCCACGCGCTGCTGGAACGGTTCGGCAGCTTTGCCGGTGTGCTGGAAGCCAGTGAAGAAGAGCTCTGCCGTGTGCCGGGCGTCGGCCCGGCCAGCGCCCGGATGCTGCATCTTCTGCCCGAGGTGAGCCGGTACTACGAGCACAGCCGCACCAGCACCGAAGGTGCGCTGACCACCATCGAGCGGCTGGCGGCTTACCTGAAACCCCGCTTCGCCGGGGCAAAACAGGAGAAAGCCCTGCTCCTTTCGCTGGACAGCCGCAGCCGGGTAAAGAGCGTGTACTGGCTCAAAGAGGGGAACACCCGGATGGTGAGTCTCGAGGTGAAGGACGTCGTCTCGGCGGCGCTCCGGGGCGGGACGGAAAGCGTCGTGCTCTGCCACAACCACCCCAACGGTGTGCCGCTGCCCTCCCGCGAAGACCTCGCCGCCACCGAGAACATCGTCCGTGCGCTGGGGCTGGTCAAGATACGCCTGCGCGACCACATCATCCTCGCCGAAAACGACTACTTCTCCATGCGGGAATCCAACCGCCTGCCTTTCTACGACTTCGAGACCGGCGCAATGTTACGCCCATATGGAAGAGAATGATTTACATTATAAAATAATTGTGGTATAATGGCTGAGAGATACAACTAATCGTAGTTTTGGAAAGGAGGGCTTTTTGTGGCAGAGGAAAAATTCCATCTGGTGTCGTCCTACGCCCCCACGGGCGACCAGCCGCAGGCCATCGCACAGCTGGTAGAGGGGGTAGAGCGGGGCGACCGCTGCCAGACCCTGTTGGGCGTCACCGGCAGCGGCAAGACCTTCACGATGGCGAACGTCATCGCCCAGTGCAACCGCCCGACGCTGGTGCTGGCCCACAATAAGACGCTGGCCGCCCAGCTCTGCACCGAGTTCCGCTCGTTTTTCCCGGATAACGCCGTGGAATATTTCGTCTCCTACTACGACTACTACCAGCCGGAGGCCTATATCCCCAGCACCGATACCTATATTGAAAAGAACAAGAAGGACTGACAACTTCCTGTTTTGAGAATTGAGAAAATCGGGATTTGTAGAATTAGTAAATCTCGATTTTGGGAAATACAAGAATGTGTCTCATTATGGTTTTAATGCGGTTTGTAAGGAGAAACAATATGATTGGGTTTGTTATATGGTCACTTTTGGGAGTGTTTATAATTGGATTAGGAATAAAAGATATGTTTTCTAAGAATCCCGTTGGATTCTGGGCTAATACCGAAACAATAAAAGTAAAAGATGTTAAAGGTTACAATCGTGCGAGCGGACTATTGTTTATAATCTATGGAATCATTTTTGTTATATTAGGAATTCCGCTGTTAGATGGTCAAAATACACCATACGTTCTGTTGTCGGTTATTGGTGTGATGGTGGAAACAATTGTAATTATGGCTGCTTATAGTTTAGTTATCGTTAAAAAGTATGAAGAGAAGTAAATAACTTTGAAGTTGCAAGGAGGAAATTATGAAATTTATGCAAACAGAGAAAAAACAGCTATTGATCTATGTGATTATAGCATACGGAATCACATATGTAATGGGACTTCTGATGTGGTATGGCTATGGAAAAGGTCTTGATCTCAGCGCTTTTCCAAATGCGCAGATGCTGTATCCAGCAGCAGGTGTGATGATGGCTTATTTAATTACCAAAAAAGGAGATAAAAATCTTCCAACGGCTTTTTTCATATTCTTTGTAGCTCTCACGGCGGTGCTGGTTGTCTGCACGGCGGCTTCTGTTCTGGCTCCCCAAAATAGAGATCTGATGAGCATGCCATATTCTCAGTGGGCACCGATCATGGAGTACGTTATAATAGGTGGCAGCGTTATTTTCTGGATTCTTCTTCTGCAATCCGGTAAAGAAAAGCGCAGATCCTATGGACTGAACAGCGAACATTGGAATATATCTATTCGTATGATCCTGTTGTTTATTGGATTATATCTTCTCAGATTTGTGATTGCCTGTGCTCTGAGCGGCCAGCTTTCTGAATTTGGCAAAATAATGGCAAATCCTACTACCTGGATCATATTTTTTACTGTTTTGGTAAACTTTTTCCTGTCAGTAGTGGCATTCTTTGGAGAAGAATACGGATGGAGATATTATCTTCAGCCTCTTCTTCAGAAAAAATTTGGACTAAAAGGCGGCGTAATCCTTTTGGGCTGTGTGTGGGCTGTATGGCATCTGCCAATAGACTTCTTCTATTACACTACGCCGGATATGGGGCTGGCGGCTCTGGCAAGCCAGTTTGTTACCTGTATTTCACTGGGGATTTTTATGGCATATACTTATATGAAAACCCAGAATATCTGGGTCCCGATAATTATTCATTTTCTGAATAATAATATGGTGGTAGTTTTTTCAGGAACGTACTCTGCGGATGTACTTCAGAATCAGCAAATCCACTGGGGAGATATTCCTGTTGCACTGGTAATGAATCTGCTGATCTTTGGATGGGTGATCTTTCTGAAGCCATTTAAGGAGAAAAAAGCATAATATTGAATTCATTCAAATTATTTAGAACAATTTGCAGGAGTACCTGCATTTTTAGGAATAGTTATTTTAATTTCATGTATTGCAGATTGAATGATATTTGCAAAAATTGAAGTGGCATAACTTATAATAGGTTAATCATAATTGTAATCAAAAATCAATGTCCATTCTGTGGCAAATCATTAAGGGTTGTACCTATAAATAGTGAAGAATATTGTCCACACTGTGGTTGTAAAATAGAACCGGAGTATAAGAAAATTCAAATTTGATGATGAGGTGCTTTTCATGAAAAGGAGTATATCAAGGATTATCGGTGTGATAATGTTAATTATAGCTATTGTATTTATAATGTTTGCATTGAACCATCCAGAAAAGAGTTTCCTTGGAACAATACAATTACTTGGTTACTGTATAATGTATATTTTCTTGTGACAGTAGTGCTGCTTATTGCTCCGAAGATGAAAAAGTGAGGAACTTCAAGTTTGTAGAATTTTAAAATTTAATATGAAATATGAGATAGAGCGTATGGAAACTATACGTTCTATTTTTTGCCTTTTTGAGAAAAGCGAAGGCAAAACACAGTGTCTAGACATCGTATTTTTAGCACAGAATCGATTTTATCGTTAATAGTCATTAATACATTCAAAAAAATCGTCAAGTCTATTGATTCGTATTATTAATAAAACATATAGGGAAATGTATGTAGGTCATCCATAAAGTCTGCATTAAAGGAATTGGACGAAGCCGGACTACTGGTAAGAAGATCTGGTGGGTTTTCTAAGCCAAACCACTTGTATATAAAGATTCCCGTAGAAGAGATTTATCAGAAGGACAGAAATTCAACCCCGTTAGAAAATGGACGGTCATATAAACAACCACTGCATAGCCAGAATACTGGCTCCCTGAGGGTCAAAAAGTCGACGCCTAATAAAGTAATAATAAATAAGAATAACATTAGTAATAAAGAGCTGAATCAATAAAAACACGAGCAACATTATTGGAAAAAAGATAAAAAAATACCCAACAATATACGTGTTATTCTACTAATAAGAATTTGATTAATGGCTACGGGTCCATCGAATAAAAAGTATAAACTAAATACTATATTAATACCAGTAAGCATAAAAGATAAAATAACAATAAAAGTTGATAATAAATTTCCCAAAGCTCCGATGGTTCCTAATGCGAGAAAAAGAAGAGCCAGTATTGGTATATCCATAATCCAAAAAATATACATAATATTTATCACCTTCTGAAATAGTATTGTAATAATTGGTTATTCATGTTTCCTTGTTTACACTAATAATAATTACATAGCAAGAGAATCCTAAAAGAAAGCGGAAAGTTCGTGAGATGATTAAATACGATAAATTATGGGAGACAATGAAAGCCAAAGGCATTTCACAATATGATTTGTATACGCATTATCATATGAACCGTTCTCAACTGAACAGATTAAGACATGATCAGAATGTTGAAGTGAATACCATTGATAAGCTGTGTAATATATTGGATTGTAATGTGGAAGATATTATGACACATTATCCAGATGATAATGTATTTTAGAGAAGATATGAAGTGATGCTTGAAAAAGATGACACCATGCTGAACGATTTCTCCTTTCTTATTTTTATCCCCCATATTGTCAAAAGGTAGTCAAAACTCAATCTAAGAAATGCTTATTTTACGGGGAGTGTGAGGATTTTCCACAGGGTTCGATTCTCTCATCCCCTGTATTAAAAAGTCTTAGAAACTGCGTAAAATCGCTGTTTTAAGGCTTTTTTCTTTTTTCCAAAAAGCAAAGGTAATCAATCATATGTTCGAAACATCTGAAGAAGGAGGAAATCTTGCACAAATGCGTCTCATATGGTACCAAAAAGACATACTTTGCTAAAAAATTGATTATTTCAAATGATATTTTAAAGATACAAATAAAAAGAAATGCCTTAGCAGATTAATTCATATTCACATAAACATGAAGAATACTGTTAGGACATTTCTTTTTTATCTAGATATTAACACCACGGATTGAAAATGTAATCTTCTCCTGAACGCATCTAAAATAGGTTTATCCATTGTTTCATCATATTTGAAAAGCATATAATTAATAATGTCTGTGTAATTAGTCTCATTGGTCTGTTCTTTGCTTCGCATACAATAAGTATCTAAATTAGTTGTATCTACACTTAAGCCAAGCATTTCACGTATAACATCGACCTGCCAAACTTCAAGTGGAATTTCTAGTTCTCTGCCATCATATGCGTCAATTACTAATCTCACAGATTTAATAGTATCTTTTCTTTCTGCGTACTTTTTTGACATAAATACTCCTCTTCATATTTTACTTTGGTCAGTTCTTCAAGTAAATCTTGATTTTTTAATAATTCTACAAGCTGGAATTTATCTATTTTGTTGCCACAATACAAAGCCAATGATTTTTGGCATCGGCATATGGTTTTATTTCCATAAAACCTGCTTCTTTTAAAGCGGTGATAAGTTGATCGCAATTATAAATCTTCATACCATCAATTATCTTTGTCCATTTATCGTCTGAGGCATTCATTCCGTCGCTCTCGTTACAAATCAGGAAGGTTCCTCCGTCTTTCAAAACACGATTTACCTCAGAAAAGCATTTTTTCAGTTCTGGCCAGAAGTAAACCGTCTCAAAAGCTGAGACATGATCAAAATTTGCATCTGGAAATGGGATGGCAGATACATCTCCCTGAACGACCTTGCATTTTCCCTGTTGAATGGCGGCAGCGTTCAATTTTTGAGATTCTGCCACACTAACCTCCGAATAATCCAATCCTGTCACATGGCCCTTCCTGCATTTGTTCAGCCAGACCGCAATGTTTGCACCACCTCCGCAGCCAACATCCAGCACCTCAGCGTCCGGATTTACAGAGATATTCGAGAACCCCCATTGCGATAGCCTGGAGTGGCCGCTGTTCATCATCTTTGTCATCAATTTTCCGCCGAATCCTTGTGGCTTACGGGTATTTTCAAAAAAGCTCATTGAAATATTCCTCCTTCATATTCCGATTGAGATTTCACCTGTTTTAGGAAATTTAATAACTGTTATATTTTGTTATTAAATTCACTGTAAACCTTTGAAAACGCTGGATTTGTCGCAGGTGAGCTTTCCCTTATTGTTTCCCTTGTGTTATATCTTCCCATATAAGTTTACGAACTCTGATAAGGGAAAATACAAGGGCAAAAAAAATCTGATAACACATTATAACATAAAATGAAAATGACATGGTGAACTGATTGAAATGCTTCTATATTTTTATTGATTTGAAGGAGACACAACATGAATACCATTTACGCAAAATACAACATGTATCACAACAGCATTGACATTTATACATCTGCCGGATATATGTTACGCATTGACTGTAATAAGGCAGAGGATGGACTAAAAGCCACTCCCCGCTCACAGTATTCGTTATATGCACTTGCTGCTTTCCAATGGGGCAGTGGAATCAATAATCTGTCTTCCGATTACTTTTTCAATCTCTAAATAGTTCATAGCGATATCTCCTCATATTTACTCAAGAACCAATAACAGTGCCATTTTGAACTGCTTTGTTGCACTTACTGAGTGCTTTCCAAACTTATCAAACTTAAAAGTTTCTCCTGCGTGGATCACCTGCTCCTGTCCCTCATATCCAATCACAGCCTCTCCATCAAGTGCCATCACAAGGGCTTCTCCCGGAGCTGCATGCTCTGAAAGACCTGTTCCTGCATCAAAACTCATAACAACAAATTTCATCTTGTCATTATGCGCCAAATCCATATTTACAATCTTTCCTTCCTGATATGGAAGTAACTCTGCTAACTTAAATACTTCTCCCGCCTTGATTACCTCGTTCATAATAGTCTCCTTTCGAAATTCAATCTCTTTATATATAGAATCTTTTATTGCACTAACTCCAACCGACCGTTGAATAGGTGTTAGAATACTTTCTCCAGGCAAAAAATTGATATCCCTGTGCCATTCTCATGATAGATTTGCTTCGAGATGGTACACCCTGGCACTGTTCTGTTTTCTCTTACAAAATCTATAATTTTTCCAGCTTGTTCTTTCATCGTTACCACCTCTCTTTCTCTTCTTTACATCTATTATTTTATCCATAGACCTCTTGTTTTTCTGTTGCTGTAGCAACAATATCGATGATATGATAAAATTTCATTTGAAAGGATGGTAATAAGCATATGAAGAAACTAGATGATTATCAGAAGTATCTTCCGATACTATCGAAAGCAAAGCTATTTGAAGGAATTCCTCTTGAACACTATCCGCAAATTTTCAACTTCCTCCAGGCCTCAATTCTCTCTTTTGAAAAAGACGAATTAATTCAACACCTAGGAGAACCTTTGTTATATTCCGGAATTGTGCTTGATGGAACAGTTGAAGGATCATTTATCAATGAAAACTACAGCAAAATCAATATGAATCATTTTGAACGTGGTCGATCATTTGCAGAAGCCCTGGCATGCGTGCAAACACCATACAGTCCAATACAGCTAAAAGCATTGACTAACTGCACCATTATGTTAATTAATCTTAAAGGTATTATAAGCGGTTCTTCCTGTCCATGCTCTTACCAACTGAATTTAACCACTAACATGCTCAAAATACTTGCCTCACAAAATGTTTTTTCAAATCTAAAACTAAGAATTGCAAATCAGAAATCTTTAAGAGATCGAATTCTAATCTATTTGCATAGTTTAGCGCCAGACTCAGAAGGGTATCTCCATGTTCCCTTTACACAGACAGCACTTGCAGAATTCTTAGGTGTAAACCGAAGTGCACTATCCAGAGAACTTGGTCGTATGCAAGATGAAAATCTTATAGAAGTTAACGATAAAAAAATGAAACTTTTACTATAGAAAAAAGGGGATGCGCCCATCCCCTTTGCCACATACGCTGTATGCGATTTCACAACAATTTTATTCCAATGCCTCTTCCAGCACTGATTTCAGTGTTTCAGCTGATTTGTGTAATGCCTTGATTTCATCTTCAGATAGTGAAATGGGAACCTTTGATATAAATCCTTCTGCACCTACAATACTTGGCATAGACAGAACTACATCCTTGATTCCGTATTCTCCATCCATCATTGTTGAAATTTGAAGTATCGAACGTTCATCTCTGATTATAGCTTCACATATTCTCTTTACCGACATTGCTATTCCATAATAAGTAGCACCCTTCCTTTGAATAATTTCATAGGCGCTGTTTTTTACTTTCTCCGCAATTTCTGACGTAGCTCCTTCATGGTCATGATGCCCTCTCATCTCGCAGAAATCATGGAGTGGAATACCTGACACGTTGGCACTTGACCAAGCGGCAATCTCACTGTCTCCATGTTCTCCAACAATAAACGCATGAACACTTCGACTATCTACTTCCAGATGCTCCCCGAGACGTTCTTTTAGTCTTGCTGTATCCAGAACCGTTCCTGATCCAATCACACGATTCGGTGCATATCCTTGCCCTCCTTATTGTTCAAAATGCTCTTTTGCAAACTGCATATCCTGTACTACTTCAACCGTTCCAAGATAATTGCCTTTCTTATCTCTTACTGCCATATATGTTACAAGGAATGGTTTTCCATTCTTCTCCATCCAAACTGGAACTCTGTCACGCTTATTATTTCTAAAATCATCTAAAATTGCTCGCACCATCGGTTCTATCTTAGGTGGATGGCAAGAAAATACTTCCCTGTCAATCGCCATCTGAGGGCGTTTGAACACCTTTGGTCCTTCGTTGAAGAAGCGATTGATATTATTATCATCCACAAATGTAATCTCGATAGGCAATGTATTGAGAAGTGCTTCCAGCTGTGGAACTGTCATATGACCACCACTTAATATGATTTCTCCATCGCTTAGAGCCGCCTCTGTTCTTGCTTTTTTATCAGCACTATATTTTTCTGCCTCATCCCAGATCACTTCTACTCCAAACACAGGTGCATAGTCCTTAGCATCCTCGTAAATGCCATACCACTCTTCCCTGCTGAAATTCACTGCGCAGATAGGGTATAAAATATTATTTTCTTTATAGATCATCTCATCTGCTCGTTTGAGAACTATCTGAAGTCGGTTCATCCATTCTTCATCATAATCTGATATTTTATCAAGTGCAGCTAGCTCATCACGAATTTCATCATCCACTGTCCACATCACATCCGAAGGTCCTGAGATCTCATAGCGTACCTTTAATACCGGATAGACAAGATCTCCTTTTTCTGCATAATGAATAGAAATCTGTCGAAGCTCAGATAGCTTCTCTCCTACATCATTCCCAGACTCAATATCCCCTTGAATTTCATGAATCAATGCGGCTATCTTCTCGTTTTCAAGAGCCCATCGATACATCGGATGTCCAACAGTTTCTCTAAGAGTCTTTGCTGCAGCATGCTTCTGATTGTATGCATCCGGCATCAGTTTCTTAGATGTCTCCTCTTTCTTAAGTGACTCTTCTACTGCTTTTTCTGCATTTGCAATCTTTTCTTCCTTTGTTGCACCGTGAAATAAGGCACTGTGAACATCGCACAATTTCTGCACTTCTGTGATTGGTGTGCCTTCCTTAATTAGCTCCTGCTCAGCTTTCATAATTTCAGATGCCTCTACCTCTGAAAAATTCTCTACGAAGTCTTTGCGCACACTCTCTAAGTCTTCGCCTTCTCCAAGTCGCTTTAAATAGCTCTTTATCTTTTCTCTTGTATTTTCCTGAAAAGCCCCATCTTCACTGCTGGTCGCGTCTCCTGCATTATTCTTTCCAAGTGCAAAGATATTTGGCATCTTCCCAATAAGTTCAAACCCATTACTCATAAGTGCCGGCACAACCTTCATCATGGATATGTTTCTCATCTTAGCTCCCTTTGGAATTGTTGTGATGCGTCCCACAGAGTTAAGCATTGCAGGCTTTGTAATCTCTGAAAATCCTAAATCCTTTAAAACATCTACAAGCTCAGGATATTCCTGAACCAATTCAAATACTGGTTTGTTTAAGTCTAATTTCTTTGCCATATAAACATCCACACCTTTCTATCTTTCCTTGTTACAAAATAGAATAACCTAAATTCCCTAAAATAATCTGTTGCTCCAGCAACATTTCTCAATGTCTCTGTTGTGTGTCCAGCACCTCCGACAATAATATTTTTCTTTGCCACTTCGTTCTGAATGGCTTCAGCAAGAATATCACCACCAGCTATAATGCTTCCTCCAAATAAAACCATTACATCAGCCTGATTGATTCCAATTTTTTTCTAATACATTTTGTGTAAATTCTTCTATATCACGCTTGCCACAAAATTCTCCCAAAATATTAATTGCTTTTGCTTTTTACATAACTCACCTCATAAAATTCCGATTTTCATTTTCACCAATTGGAAGTTAGCTATTTTTTCATTCCTTGCTTTGTAAAATGCTTATGCAACAAAAATTCTGTCGGAATAATTATAAGCACCATAATTCCTAATTGTAAAAACACCAAATAAACAGAAATCATTTCAAAGTTTGTATTATCTTTCGTTAAAATCAAAATAAAAATCGATAGTATCACCAAAATGATTCCTAAAACAAAGTTTATCCATCCCCAACACCTGTGTGCATATCTCCATGTTTCATCATTCATCCTTGACATAGTAGTTCGATATCCCGAACTCCCCTGCCGATCTTTAGGAGAGTTATCTTTCCACGTATATCCCAATATAATCATAGATAACGGTACTAAAAGTGAACACACAGATAAAAATATAAACATTATAGAGACCTCGTCTCAACTTCTGATTAATTTGCTCTAAAGACTGAAGTTGTCATCAAATAAACCCTACCCATATTCCAACCGCTATAAGTATCATACCTAATATTCTTCCGATATATCTCGCCTTTTTATTTCCAAATAAAGCAGTTGTTTCTGGAGTAGTAAATGGAAGCACAACAACTGTGACCCCCATTACTATAATTCCACTTCCAATCATGCAATTGCGGCTTGACACAACACCATAAAACATAGCTAAAAACCCTAAAATAATGCCCGAAATGAAATACTTAATTTTATGTCTATCTTTTTCAATTATCTTTCTATAGCTGTTTTCTCACTCACTGCTACAACATTCCAAATTACTATCTAATTCTTTGCCACAATATCTACATTTTTTCTGTTTTTTACATACAAGCTGGAAATTGTTACTTTCTGCATAGCGTGTTGCTTAAAATGATAATTACCACAACATCAACCAAAATAATTCCCGATGCAATATATACAAAAAATGCAGGTAAAATATTTTCAAACAAGCCCATTGTTAATAGAAGAATTGCTATAATAGACATTCCAATTCCCATTGTTCTGCATAACTTCTTTTCATTATATTTTTCCTTTTCTTCTTTTGAAGCTGTATTATATCCAGAAATGAGCCAGCTTCCGTGTCCAGAAAGTAAAATAATAGAAAGTACAGCAAATATCACAAAGACAATCCACACTGTCCAATCAGAACCTGTTGCTAAATCTGATAATTTCATTTACAGTCTCCTCCTTAAATTCTGTTTTATTACTCATATGATATCATATTTTTCTTCAATTACATCCACCTAATTTTAATACATTGCCATTCGGCTTGCTTCTGTAACCAGCATTCGGTTGATTTCCTCCTGCATTTTTTCCATTCCTTTTGAATCCTGGGCAGAGAATCATTCCATTGCTCTCTGTCAGGACATTATTCTTAAAATCAGGCTCAAAATGGGCAATTCCAGTTTCGCAGGCTACCTATATATAGCCTTTTCATTTTTGCTTGCAAAAAGCCTGATTTTTCAACAAATATCAGCATTTTAGGGGATAGAGTCTTGCAATTCGATTCTCTTATCTTCTGTCAATTTTTCCACAAAAAAAGAGCTACACCTTTTTGCCAAGATGCAACTCTTTATTTCATGATACCTTGCTTTTTTTGATTCTCTGTACGGTTCATAGTTTGTTTTCTTCCTCTGTCCTATCTGTAATACATTCCATAACGAAACATTGAACCATAGAACTCTACAGATTCCTTAAACCAATTGTTTAACCATTTTTTCATTTTGCTCATTATTTTTTACCTCCTTTTTCTTTACACTTGCATTATAGTTTTTTTTGCGATATTTTTCCCACCTACCTTTCACTCATTTATTATCTTCTGGCTTTTCAGATAATAATAAATCCCATCATCTGTCACGCTTTCACAAATATCAGTCGCAATTTCTTTCACTTTTTCAGATGCATTTCCCATTGCAATCCCTTTTCCAACGGATAGTAGCATATCAATATCATTTTCTCCATCTCCAAACGCAATGGCTTCTTCCTTTGAGAATTTATAATGTGCAAGAACCTGTTCAATCGCAGCTCCTTTTCCACCTTCTTTTGGAATAATATCTATGGCTCTATCCCACCACGCTGCTAATTTGGCATTTTTCGTTCCCTTTAATATATACTTACGTTCTTCTAAGTCACATCCCAACATAATTTGAAACACATCTTTGTCCACATATTCTTCGAATTTCTCGGATACATTCACCCTATGATGTGCAATCGCAAAATAATCTTCTAAATCTTTATCGCTTCCATTTGCAACAATCTCTTCCGCTGTTGCAATAGAAACAGGTCTTTCCATTCTCTTTGCATTTTCAATAATTATTTCTATATCTTCTTTCGGAATAGGACATTTTGCCACCACCTGATTACCTGCAACGCAGAAAGATCCATTAAATGCCAAAATCGCATCAAATACAACTCCCTCAAACATTGGTATGGTAGCAAACGAACGCCCTGTTGCGATACATATTTTTATACCATTTTGTTTTAATGAACATAACGCCTTCCTCGTATTCGGTGTTATCTCTGTTTTTCCCATCTCCAACAATGTTCCATCAATATCAAAAAAAATAATTTTTACCTGATTCATTTCTTTTCTACTCCCTTATGCAACGAATTACTCTACATGGATTGCTAGCCGCAACATTATTTTTACCGATTGTAACTCCCGGCAAGAGAATGCTACCACTTCCAATCCAAACATTATCCTTTCATAAAAGATATGTTTTGTTCTTGATTATCATCATACTGCAATTTTAAAGAATAAAATATCTTTTTAATGCCTTTATATATCACTATTCCGCCATTTTTTTCGATATTCCATTGGTGTCATCCCCATATGTTCTCGAAAAGTCTTTCCGAAAAAGCTACTGCTTCCTAATCCGCACTCCTGACTGATTGCAGAAATAGTATCTTTGCTATGTACTAACATATAGCAGGCTTTTTGCAGCCGATAGTTTGTAATATATTCTATCGGCGTCATGTGAAGACACTCTTGAAAAACTCGAAAACAGTCTCTCTCACTTATGTAGCCAACTTTTGCAAGATCAGAAACAGTAATTTTATCTGCAAAATTTTCATGAACATAAACCATCATCAATTTTATTCTGTCGTTCGCTCTCGTACTAGTTTTCTTTTTTTCAATCACAGAAAATGACACTTTGAAAAGTGATAGCCAAATTTCAGTTAATCGCTCACGCAGTTTTAGTTCGTATCCAAATTCCTTTTCTGATAAATTAAATGCATTCCTTATAAGATCTAATATTTCTTTTTGTTCCAAATTATTAGAATATAATGGAATCATATCCAATTCTCCAGATGTGATAATTGGCATAATATATTTTTTCACAATTATATTTCCTGTTTCACCGCCAATAAATGATGGGTCAAAAATATGAATTAGCTGTACCGTATTGTCTTCTTTTGGCTTCGTTGTATGAAGAACATTAGAATTAACCATGCCTCCTGAGCCCTGTGGAAAAATATAATGTCCGTTAGGCGTACGGTATTCTAGGTTTCCTTGCTCTACATAAAACACTTCTACGCTTTTATGCCAATGCCATGGAATACTATCTTCTTCATATTGATTTAATTCTACACGAGAAGCGATATACGGAAAATTTGATTCAAAATTTGGTAATTCTTCTTCTCTGCTTCCTTCTATAAAATTTATTCCTCGAACGATTTTCACCTCATTCGCCTCCCTTTATACATTTGAAATATACAGTTACGCAAAGCTTCTTTGACAGGTGCTTTTCTCTATAAATTCCGTTTTTTATTTTTATACTATCATATTCTTCCTTTGATTTCATTCTTTCAAATTCTTTCAAAATCCGTAATACCAATTGTCATAAACAGAAAAGAGCGTTATAATAAAAACAATTTAAAATCAAAAAATAAGTTGGGAATTTCTAACCATAAGGAGAAAAAAATGAGTACAAAAGTGGAAAAAGCATTAGAACTACATGGCAAAGGGTATAACTGCGCACAAGCTGTAGCCTGTTCATTCTGTGAGGAATTTGGTGTAGACCAGGAAACAATGTTTAAGATCTCTGAGGGATTCGGATTTGGCATGGGCATGATGGACATGTGCGGAGCTGTAACCGGTATGATGATGGTTATTGGAATGGACAACAGCATTGGAAATCTTGAAAATGGAAAATCTACTAAAGCAGATACCTATAAGAAAACAAAGGAATTTGCAGAAAAATTCCGCCAAAAGAACGGAACCTATTATTGTCGTGACTTAAAGGGAGTCTCTGGAAAGGGGAAAGTTGTCCCATGTCCTCAGTGTATTGCAGATGCTGTTGAACTGACAGAGATGTATTTAGAGAGTGTAAAATAAAGTCGCTAAATAACAATTGGGAGCTATGCTCCCATTATTTATTTCTCCCTGATTTCTTGAGGTCTTCTCATCCACCAATCTTCTCTTCCAGTTGTAACAATCGATTGTTCAGTACTGTATAATAAGCGCTTTCTCTGTTTTCAACCAAAATCATCGTAATATTCGCCGCAACTGCAAGATCTACCAGAAAGCTGTCTTCTGTTCCTGCTGTTTCCTGACTGAGAATCAGCTTCTTCCCTTCATTCTGTTCTTCTAATATTCTTTCAAACAGTTTCGTAAGAATCGTACTCTCGTCTACCTTAATTTCTTTTATCTTTTCTATCTCAATTTCTTCTTTTCTGACCAACTGCGGCATACTTGGATGTACTGCACGTACACCTCCAAGATATCTGTAAAGCGGAATTTTTTCTGCAGCCGCTGCTGCCCGCGCCACTGCAAGTGATATTGCAAAGGATGTCTGTTCATTTCCGTTTTCTTTCAGAATTGTATCAATCTTTCTTTGTTCAAATACATTTTCACCGATTATTTCCGGTGCAATCTGACTGTTAAGCAATTCGATTTTTCCTTCGATATCCATCTGCTGTTTTTCTGTCTGCTCTTTTTTATTATAATTTTTTCCTGCCACAGATGCTTTTCCTATGATTTCTCCTCCTGCCAGCACTTCCACTTCAATGGCCGGATTTCCGGCGAAATCAAGAATTTCTCTTGCATAAACATCACGGATTTCTACTGCAAGATCCAGCTTATTTCTAACTTCTGGTTCCACACTCCAAAACCTCCTTTTCGTTGCTTTTCTTTCTATTTTTGTATACTGTTTTTCGTACTTTGCTTAATTTCAGTATTTCCTTTTTGGAATAACTTCATGCGTTGACTTTTCACTTTTCAGCGCTTACAATCATATGTACAAACATTTATGACAGCTTTTTATAGCGGATGTTGCACACGAAAGCTATCATTTTTCTTTTGGGGAGGAATTTATTCATGTTAGACAAGGGGAAACATTTTCTTTTACTGACAGTCAGCACGCTGATCATGGCGATCGGTACTTATTTTTTCAAGTTCACGAATAACTTTACCTTTGGCGGCATCACCGGTCTTGCTGTTCTTATTGCAAAGACAGGACTTATGACAGCCGGTGATTTCAACTTTGTTGCCAGTATGACGCTTTTGGTGATCGGAATGATTGTTCTTGGTAAGAAATTCGCAGCTAAGACAGCTTATTGCAGTATTCTGCTCTCGGTAACGCTTTCTTTTCTGGAGCGCGTCTGCCCGATGAAAGCTCCTTTGACTGACCAGCCGATGCTGGAGCTTTGTTTCGCGATTGCACTTCCTGCTCTTGGCTCTGCCATTTTGTTCAACATCGGCAGTTCCAGTGGCGGTACAGATATTATTGCTATGATTTTAAAAAAATATTCCAGCTTCAATATCGGACCGGCTCTTATGCTTTCTGATCTGTTGATCACTATTGCCGGATTCTTTATCTTCGATATCAAAACTGGATTATATTCTTTGCTCGGACTTACGATTCGTTCTTTCATGGTAGACACCTTTATCGAGAACTTTAATCTGTCCAAATATTTTAATGTTGTATGTGACGACCCGGAACCGATCTGTAATTTCATCGTTCATGAGCTGAACCGCAGTGCCAGCGTCTTTCACGCAACGGGTGCTTATTCCGGTCAGGACAAAGCGATTGTCCTGACTGCACTGAACCGTACCCAGGCTGTCCGTCTGCGTAATTTCATCAAGATTACCGATCCAAAGGCGTTTATTCTAATCTCTAATACAAGTGAGATTATCGGAAAAGGATTCCACAGTATCTGATCGACTCTGTTTTAGCAGATATTGTGAATGGAGCATTCTAATGAAATAAGTGATCTCCGATCCGTGTTCCGTAACCGCCTACACTGAAATACAGACAATCTCCAATCGGATTGCTTCCTGCGAGTGCATCTTCTGCTGCCTGCATCGCAGCCTCTGTATAGCCCTGGTTTGCTCTTACGCGGTCAAGCCATCCGGACATTGCCGGTGAGAACTGACCGGACTGGTAGATTACTTCTTCCATTGTATCCGGATAAGAGGAACTATTGATACGGTTCATTACAACAGCTCCAACCGCAACCTGTCCTTCATACGGCTGGTTTCCCGCTTCACAGAAGATCAGGGATGCCAGCAGTTCTTTTTCTGCCTGCTGTGCAGCCGCTGCTTCTGCCTGTGCCGCTGCTGCCGCTTCTGCCTCTGCCTTCTCTCTGGCGATCCGCTCTGCTTCTTCCGCCGCACGTCTCTCTTCTTCCAGCTTTGCTTCATAAGCAATCTTCGCTTCAGCTGCCGCAATCTTCACATTCTCGATCATCCCTGACTGCACATCGATCACTTCCTGTGATACACCCCAGTCTGTACCTGTACCCTCTGCAAACCGTGTGTCATCTAAAGTTTCTTCCTGCTCAGCTGCCTCCGTTGACACTTCTGCTTCTGCAACGCTCTGCTCCTGTGCTTCCGTGGAACTTGCAAATCCCGTCAGCATGACCGCACTCATCATTGCTGTATACATCGCCAGAAAAATCCTTTTATTTTTATTAAACTTCATATACCCTCCTAACAATTTTGTTGCATAATTTTTTCCATTTAATTGCTATTCTTTATTAATATTATGCATTATTTTCATTTTTATTACAATTATTACAAAAATGTTACGAGCGATATAATATCATAAAATTGTGTGCATGTCAACTTTTTTATTTCATGCAGAAAATCCGTTCCTTTTTTCTACTCTATTTTTACTATTTTGTCTTTTCTAATAAGTCTGTGATTTCACAGCATAACGTCTTCGATAACCTCACTAAATATTCTACCTGGGCTTTGTTAATATTCTTTTGTTGTTGCTCATATTGTTGGATCGTTCTTAACGGAACACCGGATAATTCAGATAGTTCTCTCTGGCTCATTCCTGCATATTTCCGTAATATTTTCAGACTTGTTCCCTTCTTTGCTTTCATGTATAATTCATTCATCTTATCAGAGAATTGACGGATATCCATTTCATGGTACGGTGAATACAAACCGCAGACTTCTGTGATTGGAATATACTTTTCTATTTCCCTGAATGTAAGGGATGTCTCCCACTGATAATAAGCTAATGCCCAGCCTGTCCAATATTCTTCACTGCGGTCTACGGAATAACATGGTTTCCGGCGCTCATAGGCGATCTGTGATGCATCTAGTACTTCATAAGCCAGTTCTACTCCAGACATACCGGCAAGGAATCTATAGTCACCGCTTCCAAACTGCTCTGCTATTCCCGACATCAAAAACCAGTGATAAAACTGCTGTAAATCATAGCACATATCATATACAGCAAAATCCAACATTCTCGCAAGGTTTCTTCGTGCGGACTCCAAATAAACTCTATCGTAAGCGCAAATCATCTGATTTCATCTCCTCATCCATGATCTGTATTATATACAAATCTCCTTTTTGTCTCTTATTCCGTTCTACATCAAAATATTCTCTTCTGGCAGACCTGTCTCTCAACATCTTTTTCCTATACCATTCTTTACTTGCAGCTGATTCGTAACCGGTAAATTCAATCTGCTGAAATGCCTTTTTGCTTTTCAGTACAAACTGCTGTCCCAGTTTTCCAAGATGCATTGCCCGGTTTAACTGCCGATAGGAAATAGCCCCATTAATGAAATCTTGAGCAAAGGAAAAGTAACTGTCATCCGCACGATATCCGACAATTGCATCATATTCTTCATACTCTATTTTAAACTTCTTGAGGATATATTCTTTCGCCTCTGCTGCAAGAGCTGATGACACTTCGAATTCTCTATTCTCCAACAGAATCGACAGCCAGTGTAAAATACAGTATTTTTCATCATTCAGATTCAGAATTTCCAATCCTGAGCAATCAATTTCATAGCAATTTGCAATCCCATCTTTCTCTTTGGACACGCCCCATTCTCTTGCCATATCAATCTGCTCTGTACAATAAAATCCAAGTCCATAATCATTATATGGCTTTCCATACCCGAACTCAGGCTTCTCAATGATTTTAGATGAACCATGATAGATTTTTCTTTTCATTTGTTTTGCCAAAGGGACACCTTCTTTCTACTTCATTCTTTTTTAAGTCGCTGACCACGTATAATGTAACCGTGATAACTTATCCCGTTTTTACTATACTCCTTAAGGAGTATATTTTCAACTTTTAAATGTATGCCAGTTCAAAGAAAAAATTATTTTTTATAATAAAATACAGTTCCTGTAAAAAGTCTCACCTTCCTACAAGAACTGTATCTCTCAACATCATTTTATCTCATTCTTTACAATGTCACGATTTCTCCATCTTCATCCCAGAGATCATGCCAGTCTTTTGCTCCATGCCACAAGAACACCTGTCCTTTTACAAGGCGGTTTCCTTTTTCGAGTGTTGCGATCTTCGCCATCTCTTCTTCTGTCAGCGGATCTTCTGTCATTGCTTTTAAGTTGCTTACATAATTGTGAAGTGAGAACGGAATTGCGATCTCACCTCTCTGTCTTGCCCATTTCAGTGCAATGATCGCCGGGTGGCAGTTATGAGCCTTCGCAATCTCCTGCATAACCGGAGTCTGCAGATCTGCTACATCTTCCGGACACATGTCTCTCTCCGGTCTCATCGGAGAACCGATTGGCATATAACCTACCGGCTGGATATCGTGTGCTACGAGGTAATCGTAAAGTTCCTGTTGCTGGAAGCAAGGATGGATCTCAAGCTCACAGGCAACCGGTTTGATCTTCATCAATGGAAGTACTGCTTCGAGTTTCGGAATCGTCATATTGGAGATTCCGATGAATCTTGTCAGTCCGTCTTCGACGAGTTTTTCACACTGTCTGTATGTATTCATGAATTCTTCCACACTGAATGGTTTAGAATCCGGATTTCTTGACTCTACATCGCATTTTGGTGCATGGTAATTCGGGAATGGCCAGTGAATATAATACATATCCACATAATCACACTGGAGATCTGCGATACTTTTCTTGCAAGCTTCTTCGACATGTTCGTGCATATCGTTCCATACTTTTGTCATAATAAAGAGATCTTTACGTTCTACGATTCCCTCATCAAATGCATTTTTAAATACTTTACCGATCTCCGGTTCATTTCCGTAGCATGCGGCACAATCAAACATGCGGTATCCGCTTTTGATTGCTCCGTCTACTGCTTCAGCAATCTGATCTGCTGTAAATCTGTCGGAACCAAATGTTCCCATTCCGATACATGGTGCTTCATCACCTGTGTAGAATTTTACTTTTGGCACATCTGCCGGATTAATAAATTCACCCATGATAATTCTCCTTTTATCTAATCTAACCGATCTTCTCAATCTCCACCTGTGGATAGATCTTTTCCATATCTTCTTTTACGAAGAATCCTGTTTCTTCTCTGAGTGCTGCTGCCGCTGAGATCGCACTTGCTTTCTTCAATGTCTCTTCAACCGAAAGTCCTTCGCTAAGTCCAAGAGCGAACCCGGCGATCATGGAATCTCCGCATCCTACTGTGTTTACCGCATCGATCTTCGGCACACGTGCGCGAAAGATTCCGTCGTCACATACGACAAAGGAACCGTCTCCACCGAGTGACACTGCTACGATCTCGACTCCATCTGCATGAATCTGTTTTGCCGCATCTACCATGTCCTGGAAGTTGTCGCAGCTTTTTCCTGTCAACATACGGATCTCATCAATGTTTGGCTTGATCATCGTCGGCTTTGCCTCGATTCCCATCTCAAGCAGTTTTCCACTTGTATCAAGGATGACTTTCTTTCCTGCTTCTTTGCAGATTCTTACAAGACGCTGATAAGCTGTTCCGTCAAGTCCTTTTGGAACACTTCCTGACATAGCAACAACATCTGCTTTCTTCACCAGTTCTGTGAAATGTTTTTCGAATCCCTTAAATTCTTCCTCAGATACCGTGAATCCCGGCTCAAGAAATTCTGTCTGCACGTGATTGACTTCATCCCAGATGTTGATACAGGATCGGCTCTCTTCTTCCAGATGATAGAATTCGCTCTTGATTCCAAATGGTTTCAGTGCGTCTTCGATATAATTTCCTGCATGACCTCCGACAAATCCTGTTGCGACCACTTCCGCTCCTGCGATAGATGCCGGCTTGGATACATTTAATCCTTTTCCACCTGGCGTATACGCACATTCTTTCACACGGTTGACTTCACCGACCTGATAGCCTTCCACAACATATCTTTTGTCGATTGCTGCATTTAATGTTACTGTAAGTATCATATTCGGTACAGAGCTTTGACAGATCAAAGCTCTTGTCCCCCTCTCTGATTAATCTTCGTTTACAAGCATTACTTTTCCCTGTACAAGTCCCGGTGTCTTAAACATCTGGAATGCTTCCTGTGCCTGACTCATCGGAACCATTTTGTAAATAAATCCTTTGTCGAATTTCAGCTGTCCTGTTGCAAAGTAATGTGCTGTCAGCTCCCACTCTTTGCCCGGGAACGGTGCGCTGTAGGACATCCAGGATCCTGTCAGTTTGAACTCTTTACGATTCATGTTCTCCCACATTGCCGGTGTGAACTCAAGATTCACATGTGGTGTTCCGATAAAGCATACATGGGATTTGTTTCCTGCAAGCTCAAAGGCCATATGCATGGTCGGAACCTGTCCGGCTGTCTCGAATACAAATCCATATCCTTTGCCGCCTGTGATCGCCATTGCCTCTTCCATGAAATTCTCTTTCGTTGTGTTGACAACTTCGTCAGCTCCAAGACGTTTCGCAAGTTCAAGTCTCTCATCACTGATGTCGAAAACTACAACTTTCTTGGATCCGAAGATCTTGCACCACTGCATTGTGAACATTCCGATCGTTCCGCCGCCGAGTACTGCAACATACTGTCCGCCCTGATAATCATTCTGGAACACTCCGTGGATCGCTACAGTTGCAGGCTCAAACATAGCCGCCTGTTCATACGGAATGCCTGGATCATATACAACTGCATTTTGCTCTGGGATCACTACATAATCGGCATTGGATCCCTGCTCTCTGGAACCAATAAAACTGTAATGTTTGCACAGAGAGAAGTTTCCGTTCTGACAGTCATCACATTTCATACATGGTTTCAACGGTGCACCGGATACGTGATCTCCAACCTTAACCTTTGTTACACCTTCACCTACTTCTACAACATCTCCTGAGAACTCATGTCCAAGTACGATTGGATAGAAATGAACTCCGTTATGAAGTACTCGTGGAATATCAGATCCGCAGATACCGGAACATTTTACTTTGACCTTAACTTCGCCCGGTCCCGGTGTCGGTTCTTCGTAATCAAGATACTGTACGTCTTCGTTGGCGCATACAACTGCTGCTTTCATTTTCAAGATCCTCCTTTTTGGTCTTTTGTTAATTTATTTCTTATTCATGGTTTTTCGCCATAGTGTCCTTTAATTGTTTATAAAGCTCTATATATGTTTCGTAATTTCTATCATAAACTTTTCTGTTTTCATTATTCGGTTCGTGGGAACGCTTCTCTTCAACAGTAAGCTTCACCGCCTCGTCAAAGTCTTTGTACATTCCGATTCCGACTCCGGCAAGGATCACTGCACCGAGTGTTGTTGCTGTGTCAGAGGATGGAACAACAATTGGTTTTCCTGTGATGTCAGACTTGATCTGTGTCCACAACAAGGAGTTTGCTGATCCGCCCATCGCACGCAGGACTTCTACTTTCGCTCCGGCTTCTTCCGCAACATCAAGGTTATGCTTCAATGCATATGCTGTTCCTTCCATTGCCGCACGGATGAAGTGTCCTTTTGTCTTACTGAAATCTAATCCGTAGTAGACACCTTTTGCGTTTGGATCCCAGATCGGAGTTCTCTCACCGGACATATATGGGAGGAAGATCACTCCGTCACTTCCCGGTGCTACTGCTGCCGCCTCTTCATTAAATAAATCCAGCGAGCTTTTTCCCTGACGTTTTCCTTCTTCTCTTTCGTACGCTCCGAACTCCCGTTCAAGCCAGCGCATCACTCCGCCGCCTCCGGTTGTTCCGCCTTGTAAGAGCCAGCAATCCGGCACGACGTGAAATCCAAGGATCAACCGTTCATCGGCACGATACTGGTCGGTACAGATACTCATTCCCCCTGCCTGTCCACCTTGTTCCTGTGTCTCTCCACTGTGGATCACGCCTGCACCGAGAGTTCCACATGCTGCATCGAGTCCTCCGGCCACGACCGGTGTTCCTTCTGCCAGTCCGCTTTCTTTCGCAGCTTTCTCATTTACCTCACCGATCACTTCATGACAGGCATGGATTTCCGGCAATAGCTCAGAAGAAAATCCAAATACCTGACACATCTCTTCCTTCCAGGTTCCTGTTCTCATATCGAAGCAGTGAAGGCCATATCCCTGAGAAAGGTCCTGTGTCATCACACCGGTCAGTTTGTATGCAATGTAACTGTTGGATTGAAGGATCTTATAAGTCTTTGCATAGACTTCCGGCAGGTTTCTCTGATACCAGATAATCTTTGCAGTTGTATAAGACGGCTGCAAAGAGTTGCCGCAAAGCTCGAAGATCTTGTCTTTCCCAATCTTTTCATTGAATTCTTCACAGATATCTGTGGCTCTTGTGTCCATCCAGATTGGGGTATTCGTAAGTACATTTCCGTCTTTATCTACTGCAATTGCAGACCAGCTCTGCCCATCGATCCCGATTCCTTTGATCTCTTCCGGGGAAATATTTCCCTTTGCGAGCACCTTTGGGATTGCATCGCAAACTGCTTCCCACCATTCTTCCGGATTCTGTTCTGCCCATCCGGGATGTGGGTAATAGACCTGATAATCACCGGTTCCGGTTGCCCTGACGGTTCCGTCTTTTGCAAAGACTGCAATCTTGCAGGCACTGGTTCCGATATCTATTCCTAATAAATATTCTCCCATGGTCTCCTCCTCTTTATGAAATGTCCGCCACTGATTCTCCTTCTACGAATCCGGTTTTCAGCCAGATTGTCTCTGTTGTTTCTATTTTGTCTGATGTTTTATCTGATGTTTCATCCTTATCTTCGAGACGGCTCAATAACAGATTCGCTGCCGCTTGCCCAATCTGTTCCGTTGGCTGTGTCACGATTGACAGTCTTGGTACTACAGCTCTTGCAAAATCCACATTATCGAATCCAATCACAGACAACTGTTTTGGAACTTTAATTCCAAGATCATTGATCTCCATCATTGCTCCGACTGTCATCTCGTAGTTGGAGATAAATACTGCCGTCATATCTGGATTGTCTTCATAAAGCTTGCGCATTGCTTTCGCTCCTCCGGCAATCGTGTAGTTACCATCTGCCAGAAGTTTTGTATCTTTTCTATCTGTTTTGTCTTTTAAATCTGATTGTTGTTCTGATTGAGCTTTTGATGATTCCTGTAGCGCAAGCTTATATCCTCGTTGACGTTCTCTGGCTGTATATACCTTATCCGGTCCTGTGATCATACCAATCTTCTTATGCCCTTTTTTCATCAGCCGTTTCACTGCGTTCTGCGCAGCTCCTTCATTATCTACAAGAACGCAGTCACAATCTCCGTTCTCCATCCTTCGGTCGATCAATACAACCGGTCTTCCGGATTTTCTAAATCTATCAAATACTTTCTTCTCTGCTCCGGTTGGCATCATGATCAAGCCATCCACTCTTCTGTGAAGAAGGAATTCTGCCGCCTCTTCTTCTCGCTTCACATCGGATCTGCAGTCACAGATCATCGTCGCATATCCATGACTTCTTAATAAATCTTCCGCTGCTGTAATGATCTCTGAAAAGAAAATGTTGTTTAACTCGGGCAAGATGATTCCGATGGTCTTCGTTCGGTTTGTCTTTAATCCTCTTGCAACTTCATTTACCTCAAAATGAAGCTTCTCAATTGCCTCTTCGATCTTGATTCTATTTTTCTCACGCACATTTCCTCCATTTAGATAAGAAGAAATTGTTGCAAGTCCAAGCCCTGTCTCTCGGGCAATGTCTTTCATCGTTGCACCCATAAGCTTATTTCCTTATTCTGTATCTTGTAAGCTATTACTCATTTTATTCTGCTTTTCCATCACATCCGCACATCTTCATGCGTGCGATCACCTGTTCTTTTACGGCTTCCATCGCAACAACACCGAGTTTCTTCGGATCGAATGTCTCTGGCTTCTCTTCAAGCAGTTTCTTCACGGCATCTGTGTATGCAACACGAAGCTCAGTAGCAAAGTTGACTTTACACATTCCACGCTCTACACATTCTCTTACATCTTCTTCACTCAGTCCGGAAGCTCCATGAAGCACGAGTGGAACATCTACAACTTCTTTGATCGCGCTTACTCTTGGCTTGTCAAGAACCGGGGTTCCTACATAAAATCCGTGCGCTGTTCCAATCGCTACTGCAAGAGAGGAAACTCCTGTGCGCTCTACGAATTCTTTCGCTTCCTGCGGATCTGTGTTCGTATCAGCATCAGCCTCAAGGTCGTCTTCCTTTCCGCCAACTTTACCAAGTTCAGCTTCTACCGGAATGCCAAATGCATTTGCTACATCTACAACCTTCTTCGTCACTGCAACATTATTCTCAAAATCTTCGTGGGAACCGTCAATCATAACAGATGTGTAACCAGCTTTCATTGCCTGGACTGCAAGTTCAAAGCTATTGCCGTGATCCAGATGCAGGCATACCGGGATCTTTGTTTTCGCAGCTTCTGCTTTCACGATTCCTGCAAATGTCTCCAATGTTCCGTACTTTACAGTAGAAGGTGTTGTCTGAAGCATCACCGGTGCGTTCAGCTCCTCCGCTGCGGCGATGACTGCTTTAACCATCTCCATATTCTCTACATTGAATGCGCCTACTGCGTATCCACCCTTCTTTGCGTCTAAAAGCATCTTTTCTGATGTAACTAATGGCATCGTATCGTCCTCCTTATTTTTAAAACCGAAACGTTTCGGTTTTGCTTATGTATTTATTTTAGTGCAGGATTTACTGATTGTCAAGATATTACAAAATGAATGTAAGTATATTTTTATTAAAGCTGCAAATAATGTAAAAAAACACTTCAGGAGGTCTGATGAAATGAAAAACAGAACGAAAAAGAGATGGTTTGCTTTAATCATCCTCTTACTCTGCGCAGTTGTTATTGGTCTGTTTTATTGGAATGGACAGAAGAAAATGCAAAATGATGAGGGATATCTTGTGAAATATTCGTTACCGAATAAGAAACTGGAGGTGATCGTCCATGGCATCTGAATCAACAACTCTTTATCTCAAAGCAGACAGGAATGTTGAGGTATCAAAGCAAAACGTCATGTTAGGAGACCTCCTGAATATGGAGTGTTCCGACAAGACCATCCTGATGAAAGTAAAAACTTTGCGGATCTTGAAGATCCGGGAGGAAAAAGAACAGCGCTATGTAATTTCCGTGTTGAAAATCATTGCCTGTATTCATGAACAGTATCCCAGACTTGAGATTCAAAATCTAGGAGAAACAGATATTATTGTTACTTATGAAAATCAGAAAACACCACCGCTTCTCTGGCACATTTTAAAGGTAATACTGGTATCAGCAGTGATTTTCTTTGGATCTGCCTTCTCGATCATGGCATTCAACAATGATGTTGGGGTAACGAAGCTGTTTGGTCAGATTTATGAACTGATCATGGGAAAGAAGACAGATGGTTTTTCTGTTCTGGAAGTCACGTATTCCATAGGGCTTGCAATCGGGATTCTAATATTTTTTAATCACTTTGGTAAGAAACGCTTTACAGTAGATCCTACACCGATGGAAATACAGATGCGTCTTTATGAAAATGATATCCAGACAACTTTAGTAGAAAATGCCACACGACAAAAGAAAGAACTGGAGGTCGGAAAATGAACTTGTTGCAGATAATTTTCCTGGCATTGCTTGGTTTAAGTGCCGGAATGATAGTAGCTGGCGGTGTCTTTTCTTTCATTGTGGAACTTGGTGTGATCTCAGATTTTGCAGATCGTACCCATACCGGCAATCATATTTTAATTTATGAAGATATGGTAGCAGCCGGTGCGATCCTTGGAAACCTGTTTCAGATTTTTGAAGTTAATCTTCCTGGAAGAATGATATTTCTTGCAATTTATGGACTTTTCGGAGGGATTTTTGTTGGTTGCTGGGCAATGGCACTTGCAGAAATATTGAATGTATTTCCCATTTTTATGAGACGGGCAAGAATTGTCCGGTATCTCGCAGTGTTTGTGGTAATGGTTGCATTAGGGAAAGGAATCGGAGCAGGATTGTTTTTTTGGAAAAGATGGTAAACTCTACCGCTTCATTTCTTTCCGCATCCGCTCCAGCACCTTTTTTTCTGTCCTTGACACCTGCACCTGAGACATTCCCATTTTCTTTCCTATCTCAGCCTGCGTCTTTCCTGCAAAATATCTCAGATAAATGATCGTCCGTTCCTTCGCTTCAAGTGTTTCCAGTACTTCTTTTAATACAATCCGGTCAAGCACCTTTTCTTCCTGTCTGTCTTTTTCTTCCAGCTTATCCATCAGAAGAATCTCGCTTCCCTCCTTCTGATGGATCGGCTTATATATGGATTCTACCTCCACTGACGACTCCATTGCCTGGACGATCTCCTCACAATCTATCTGAAGCTCTTCTGATAATTCTTTCAATGTCGGTTCTCTCCCGAGTATCCTGGTCATCTTTTCTCTCGCCTGCAGACTCTTATAGGACAGCTCTCTCAATGAACGGCTGACTTTTATCATCCCGTCATCTCTCAAAAAACGCCGGATTTCTCCTGATATCATTGGAACAGCATAGGTTGAAAACTGTACTTCATAAGAAAGATCAAATTTATCAATTGCCTTAAGCAGTCCAATGCTTCCAATCTGAAACAAGTCTTCCGGTTCTGCACCTCTTCCGTAAAATCGCTTTACTACGCACCAGATAAGACCTATATTTTTCTCGACAAGTTCTTCTCTCGCTTTTTTATCTCCGTCATGTGACTTTCTGATTAAAGCGATTGTGTCGTCCATATTCTGCTCCCTTTACCTATTGTCTTAGTCATTTTTACACTGGTTCCTTCCCCTACCTTGGACTCTACTTCCACACTATCCATAAATGCTTCCATAAAAGAAAATCCCATTCCTGACCGATCATCCTCCGGTTTTGTTGTAAACATCGGTTCCATTGCTTTTTCCACATTTGCAATACCTTTCCCACGGTCCGATATTTCTACTGTAAAAAGCTGGTTTTCTATACTACAGTGTATCCTTACTGTCTCTACTCGCTGTTCATATCCGTGGATAATCGCATTCGTTACAGCTTCTGACACTGCAGTCTTCACATCTGCCACTTCTTCCACCGTTGGATTAAGTTGTGTTAAAAAGGATGCTACTGATACTCTGGCAAATCCCTCATTTTCTGATCTGCTGTCAAAACGGATCTCCATCTCATTATTCTGTGTATTACTCGCCTCCATCAATCTTCCCCCTCATAAATCTGCATAATCTTTGTTGCTCCTGAAAATGTAAGAATCTTCCGGATTCTTTCGTTCGTATGTACCGCCCAGACTTCTCCTCCGATCAGACTAACGGTCTTATACCTCCCCATAATGATTCCAATTCCTGAACTATCCATAAAATCTGTCCTGTCAAAGTCAAAGATCACATATCTGATATGATTTCTGCTGATCACTGCATCCGCTTCTTTCCTGATTTCATCTGCATTATGATGGTCTACCTCTCTTGGAAGATAGATCGTCAGACAATTTTCCTGTACCTGATATCTCATATATTTTCATGCCTCCTGCTTTTCTCATTTTCCATTTAATTACCTGAATCCGTACGCTAAAAAAGGATATGCTTCTTCGCATATCCTTTTCCTTCGTAATCTTATTCGTTATCCTCTGTGTTGTCAGAATTATCGGAATCTCCATTCTCCCCATTATCCTGAGAATTATCATAGCGATTGGAGTTATCGGAATTTTCTGAGTTCTCTGATACTGAACTGCTATCTGCACTTGTATCTGAACTTGTGTCTGCACTGGCATCTCCATTCAGAATTGCAAGCTGCTTTTTCGCATCATCAATATATTTGGAATTGTTATAAGTATCTACCATCTTCTGATACCAGGTCTTTGCATTCTCTGTATCACCTTTTCCCTGATAAGCCTGTGCCAGACGATAAATAGCCTGTCCATCATTATAACTTTCGTCCATCTTCACAACCTTCGTCAGGTACTCAATCGCCTGATCATAGTCCTTTGATTCCAATGAATCTACACCGGCTGCATATCTTCTCCTGCATGCTGTTGGGAAAATAGAATCAGAAAGTGTATCATACATCTCTTTTCCACTGTCTCCAAGAGAATCTCTTGTAATCTCAAGCAGCGCGTCTGCCATATCTGTATAACTATATTCTCCGGAATGACTCTGACTTGAAACCTGAAGCAGTTTCTCATAACTGTCAGATGTTGCCTTTGCCTGATCAACTGCTTTCTGTGCCTCGTCTCCGGCTGTTCGATACTGATCCAGTGTTCTTGTCTGGGCACTCACCTGTGCTTCCAGTGTGTTGATCTGTTCACTGTATGCACGCATCTGATTATTCAACTTCTCCGAACGGTTCTGATTCACCGCCGGAGCAACAAGAAACCAAATCAAAGCAGCACCAAGAACCATTCCGATCAATATATTGGCAAATGCAAGCTGCTGTGCCATGTCCCGGATCTTAGAACGTTTTGGCTGAATGATCGTCTCATTTCCAAGACTATATTCTACTGCTGCACTTTTTGGTTTCCGGAAACTTCTCTCTGCATCCTTCCCGTGTCTGCCACGCTGTTTTGTGACTTCTCTTAGATAGGTCAGTGTCAGTTCATTTGTTGTATCTAATTTCTTTGCTTCTATAAGAATCTGTCTTGCCTTTGTATTCTGATTCGTCTGTATATAAATCAGAGCCAGAAGCTGATACGCCTTCAGAAATGTCGGATGAGATGCGATCACCTGTTTCAACTGGATGATAGCAAGATCTTCCCCGTTCTGCTGACAGTAAACCAGACACTGGTTAAACTTCTTAATTGCCTGATTCAGTGATTCTAGTTCATTCGCTGAATTCTGTACTTTTTTAATATAATAATCCGCAATATTATCTCTTGGGCACAGATTCTTACTGATGATCCACTCCACAAGAGCTTCTGAAACTTCCCCTATGCCATAATACACAAGACCTAAAAGATTCCGCGCCGCAATATTCTCCCTGTTATACTGCAGGCTCTGCTGCAAGGAAACAATTGCCCCGGACATATCTCTCACCTGGGCTTTGCGCAGTCCATCATTGTACCAGGAATTTGACTGATACATGATCTTCTTTGTGTAATCCATTTATACCCACCACTATCTTTCTATCTTCTCACCGTTTTTTCTTTCTTTGCCATAACCTCTTTTACGATGTCCTGCATATCTGTCAGATCTTCCTTGTAAACAGCTTCCTCAATCTGGTCCACCTCGAGACTTGGCTTGAATTTTCTAAGTTCTTCTTCATAATTAAGCATCTGCAATCAAACCTCCCCACATCCGCTTAAAGATTCCTGTATGATCTCTTTGATCATTCCTGTCAGGTAAAGAGAACCGAGACAATATACCGTTCTTCTCCCCTGAATCCGCAATACATACTGCATTGCCTCTTTGACAGATTCAATCACAGTCACCGGCTGTTCTGTATATTTCCGGAACAGTTCACCTAGAATGTGTGCGTCTGTCGCACGATCTCCATCGATCAATGTTACTACATATTCTTCCGCATCAGCATGTTTGCATAGATACGAAATCATTTCTTCATATTCTTTATCTTTTACCGCCGAAAATAAAATAATATTTCCATCTGGATTCTTCGGCACACTTCTTACAAATGCCTGAATGGCACTCACATTATGCGCTCCGTCAACGTATACTTTTGGAAGAATCTCTTCCATTCTTCCTGCCCATTTCACCCTGGCAAGTGCTATTCTCCACTCTTGTGGATGACCGTTTTCTTTGAAAAGATAACGCATCACTTCCATCGCAAGCAGTGCATTCCCCGGCTGATAGGTTCCAATATTATTTAATTTCCACGTGGTAGTTCCATAATAAGCACTTGCGCAGGAAAATGCAATATGTTTATCTTCAATTCCAAGAATTTCGTACGCATCTTTCCCTATTTTTTTACAGAAACAGCCTTCTTTTTCTGCTGTTTTTTCAATTACAGAGTCACTTCCCGGTGCTGTCTGTGCAAAAAACACCGGAACTTCCGGCCGGATGATTCCTGCTTTCTCTCCCGCAATCTGTTCCACTGTATCACCAAGATATTCCATATGATCCAGACCGATCGATGTGATCACGCAGGCGACCGGTTCTACAGAACTTGTTGCATCCAGCCGACCTCCAAGTCCTGTCTCAAGGACAATGTATTCCATTTCTGCTCTGTCATAAGCTTTCATCGCCATTGCAAATAAAAATTCGAAAAATGTCGGATGCTCCAATCCTACATCCTGCAGCTTTCGGACAGCCTGCATGGTCTCTTCAAATACTTCGCAGAAATCCTCATCACTGATCTGCTTTCCGTTCAGAACGATCCGTTCATTCATTTTCACCAGATGCGGTGAAGTAAACAATCCGGTGCTTTTTCCTTCTGCCCGGAGCATCGCATCCAGATAAGCGCATACAGAACCTTTTCCATTCGTTCCCGCTACATGAATGATCTTCTTTCCATTCTGTGGATTTCCCAAAAACAGAAGCATCTCTCTGGTATGATCCAGAGAGTGCTTTCTTGTAAATCTTGGAATTTCTTCTATATAGGTTACGATTTCCTTATAGGTCATTTTTTCTTTTCTTCCTTTTGTTCTACAAAGGCCTGTCTTCCATTCTCAACATCCGTATCCTGGTCTGTCACTTCTACAAGCTGGCCTCCTGTATATTCATAAGTCTTCGATGTACGGAAGATTGTATTGCTTGAACCGCACTGTGCAACCATGATCTGATCGCCATCTTTAATTTCTGACTCTTTCAGATCCAGTCTTGTATTGTTCAGGAATTTTGTTGTCTGCTTCTCTCCGTTGATATAAACCTTACTTTGTTTTGTAAAGTTCTCTCCGTAAATGCTATAAGTTCCTTTCAGCTGCTCCACAACACTGGTGATCGTCGCATCCTTTACCCCCATGACCATATGTCCTTCTGTGATCGGAGCTCCACTGTCCTTGTATACATACTGTTTTCCGTACATGATATCATACTGGAGTAATTCCAGATCAGCAAGATAATTCTTTGTCTGTCTTCTCTGCTGATGGTAATTGAAAATAGTTCCTGTATGAATATCCAAACGATCAAAGACATCTGCCATAATCTGGTAAGCAGCGATATTCCCGTCTTTCTTTTCCAGTCCAATGTTGTCCCAGATAACATAATTCGTATTGTACAGATATTTTCCTTTCAGGTCTTTCGCTTCCAGACCAAGTGTCGGGAGATGGTCTCCGTAGAATACGAGCACTGTCGGTTCACCTCTCTGCTCGATTGCATCAATCAGCTGTCCGACGAACTTGTCCATCTCATGAACTTCATTTACATAGTACTCCCATGCATTTCTCTTACCTTCATCTTCCACTCCGGTCACTTTGATCTCTGGATTTTCCAAGGTTGGCTCTGTCGGATAATCTCCATGTCCCTGCACACTGATTGTACATACAAAGTCTGTTCCGTCTGTTGTATCCAGAGACTCCATGATGTTCGGAACAAGAATATCATCTGTCGCCCATCCCTTCGGAGTCGTCTTTAAGATATTCATAAATTCCTTACTTGTATAATGGTCAAATCCCATGTTGTTGTATACTTTGGCACGACTGTAGAAATTACCGCCGTTGTTGTGAAGTGCTTCTGCACCATACCCAAGAGATGCAAGCGCACTCGCCGCACTCTCAAGAGGTGTCGTCTTCACATAAGTCTTGTATGGATACTCTCCCGGTCCGAAGAAACGCATATTCATTCCGGTAAGCACCTCGAACTCTGTATTCGCTGTACCTGCTCCGACAGATGGAACTTTAAAATATCCGGAAGAATAGTCAGCATAAAGCTTTCTGAGATTTGGGATCGGATCCTCGGAAAATCGCAGCCATTCTACCTCTGTCGGATCAAAATAAGATTCCAACTGGACAAACATGATATTCGGCAGCTCCTCTTTCGAACGGCTTGTCTCACTCACGTTAAGACATCCATCCTTGTTAATCTCCGCCATCGTCTCTTCACTGTAACCGGCCGGCTGATTGATTCCTGTATTAAATAAACTTGCTGCGAAGCAATATGGAAATCCATAGTCTTCATAAGCAAATGCGATATTTCCAAAATAATTTGAGATCACTCTCTTGTCGATTGCAACATCAGTAAGCCCTACATAGGCAAATCCGGATGCCACAACAGCGATCACTGCAATAATGCGGTGCATCTTTCCAGTATACTGCCCACCGCGGCGCCACATGGAAATCACCCACAAAACAACAGCAACGATTCCAATGGTTAGCATCACGATCTCAAAGCCATTAAAGTAATTGCTTGTCAGTTCCAAAGCATCTGACAGAACTTTCAAGTCCTGCGCATTGAACGGTGTCACTCGCTTCAGGAGCAGATACCCGTTACATGCTCCCAGAAACAGCCAGAATACACAGAGAAGGATTCTGACAAATACACGTCTGCGGAACAAATACACAATCATAAATGTTGCAAATATTAAAAATGCGTTAAACAAAAACACGAGTGGTGTTCCTGTCATGTAGCTCCATGCTTCAAAAAAGGAATGCCTTGAGATCACCTCGATCAAAAAGTTCAAAACACAGGCCAGCAGATAGTGAAGAACGAGTGAAAATCTGTTCATCCACTTATAAACCGGCTGCATCTTCTTCGCAAATTTACTGTTTCTTCTTTCTTCCAGGATCCTCTGGCGTCTTGCTTTTTTCTCTTGATAGTGTCTCTTGATATCTTCTGGTTTCAGATTTTTGACCTTTGTAAAAAATCCTTTGACATCTGGTTTTTTAATATGAATCCGCTTCATCTATAACCTCTTTCTTATAGGCAAAATGCACGGCATGGGATCTTAGCTCCTTTCTGCCGTGCGACTTTTTGCCGTCTAATACCTGATACTGTGTCTAAACTGCTGTTTACAGTTTCCTGCTTTTTTGCAGCTTTTCTCCCCCCACAGTTATCTGAGACTATCGATTCTCTCTTTTACCTGCTCAAGCATCTTTGTATATTTCTCAAGTTTATCACGCTCAGCCTGAACTTTATCTGCAGGTGCTTTGCTTGTGAATCTTTCATTCGCAAGCATTCCCTGTGCTCTCTTTATCTCGCTGTTGAGTCTCTCTTCCTCTTTCTTCAGTCTTTCTCTCTCCTGCTCGAAGTCTACAAGGTCTTCCAGCGGCAGGTAAACTGTTGCTCCCGGAACAACGATAGATACTGCATCATCAGCAACATCTTTCTTCTCATAGTGAAGAATAATATCGTTTGCCAGCATCAACGGTTTTACAGATTCCTTGAATACTTCAAGTGCTGTAAGCAGTTTTGAATCACTGCTGATAATATAAACCTTTGTACGTTTGTTATTCGGAACATTCATCTCAGCACGCATATTTCTGATTCCGCGTGTGATTGCTTTTACATGTTCCATAACTTCTGTAGCATATGGGAACTCCCAATCCTCTCTGTATACCGGCCAGCTTGACATCATCAGTGACTCTTCCTCCGGTACAAGTGCTCCATAAATCTCTTCTGTGATAAATGGCATAAATGGATGAAGAAGCTTCAGTGCCTGTCCAAGTACTGTCTTAAGTACCCACAGAGCACAGTTTGCGGACTGAGAATCTTCCTCCGCATGGTAGATACGATATTTTGCGATTTCTACATACCAGTCACAGAACTCATCCCAGATAAAGTCATGCACCTTCTGGACTGCGATACCGAGTTCGAACTTATCCATGTTCTCTGTCATTTCTTTTGTCAGGCTGTTTACCTTGGAAAGAATCCATCTGTCTGCCGGTTTGAGCACGAAGTCTTCCGGTTCTTCTACAACGTTCTTCTCCATGTTCATCATGATAAATCTTGATGCATTCCATACTTTGTTTGCAAAGTTACGGCTTGCCTCAACACGCTCGTTGTAAAAACGCATATCGTTACCAGGTGCATTTCCTGTGATCAGTGTCAGCCTCAGGGCATCTGCACCGTACTTGTCGATGATCTCAAGCGGATCGATACCATTTCCAAGAGACTTACTCATCTTACGTCCCTGAGAGTCTCTTACAAGACCGTGGATCAGTACTGTGTTAAACGGAGCTTTTCCTGTATGCTCATATCCTGAGAATACCATACGGATTACCCAGAAGAAGATGATATCATATCCAGTTACAAGAACGTCTGTCGGATAGAAGTAGTCAAGGTCTTCTGTCTTCTCCGGCCATCCAAGTGTGGAGAACGGCCACAATGCTGAAGAGAACCATGTATCAAGTGTATCTTCATCCTGTGTGAAATGTGTACATCCACAGTGTGGGCATTTCTCCGGCGCTTCTTTCGCAACTACAAATTCACCGCACTCATCACAGTAATAAGCCGGAATTCTGTGTCCCCACCAGATCTGACGGGAGATACACCAGTCTTTGATATTCTCAAGCCAGTGAAGGTAAATCTTGTCAAAACGCTCCGGCACGAAACGAAGCTCGCCGGTCTTCAGTGCATTGATCGCCGGTTTTGCAAGTTCTTCCATCTTTACGAACCACTGCTGTTTGATCAACGGCTCAACTGTTGTACCACAACGGTCATGAGTTCCTACTGCATGCATGTGCGGAACAACCTTTACAAGGTATCCCTGCTCATCCAGATCTGCTACGATTGCCTTTCTGGCCTCGTAACGATCCATTCCTGCGTATTTTCCACCCTTCTCATTGATCGTAGCATCATCATTCATGATGTTGATCTCCGGAAGATTATGACGCTTTCCTACTTCGAAATCATTCGGGTCATGTGCCGGTGTGATCTTAACAGCACCTGTTCCGAATTCTTTATCTACATAATAATCCGCAACGATTGGGATCTCACGATTTACAAGCGGAAGGATTGCCATCTTTCCTACGATATCTTTGTATCTCTCATCATCCGGGTGAACGGCGATCGCTGTATCTCCAAGCAGTGTCTCCGGACGTGTTGTTGCAATCTCAAGGAAACGGTCTGTTCCGGCGATCGGGTACTTAATGTGCCAGAAGTTTCCGTCCTGATCCTCATGCTCTACCTCTGCGTCTGACAGCGATGTCTTACATTTCGGACACCAGTTGATGATTCTGGAACCTTTGTAAATATATCCCTTGTTGTATAAGTTGATGAATACTTCTTCTACAGCTTTGGAACATCCCTCGTCCATTGTGAAACGCTCTCTGTCCCAGTCACAGGAAATACCAAGCTTCTTCAGCTGGTTCTCGATTGTTCCTGCATATTCTTCTTTCCACTGCCATGTTCTCTCAAGGAATCCCTCACGTCCGAGTTCTTTCTTGTCGATTCCCTCTTCTTTGAGCTGATTTGTAACCTTAACCTCTGTAGAGATTGCTGCATGGTCTGTTCCCGGGATCCACAGTGCGTTATATCCTTCCATTCTCTTGTAACGGATCAGGATATCCTGCAGTGTATTGTCAAGTGCATGTCCCATATGCAGCTTTCCTGTAATATTCGGAGGCGGCATTACTGTTGTAAATGGTTTCTTACTTCTGTCTACTTCAGCATGAAAATACTTGTTCTCACACCATCTCTCATAGAGTTTCTCTTCGATCTGTTTCGGATCGTAAGTCTTTGCGAGTTCTTTGCTCATGATTGTTCTCCTTTTTCCACATATTATGTTAATTTTGTAGTTGTTTTCCACAATCTCATTGTTTTAAAAGTGGATATCTCTTTCTTCTATAACTAGAAAACGCCCTCTACTTCACGTAAAGGGCGAAAATCTCGCGGTACCACCTTATTTATATATGTAAGAACTTGTTACTGTTTGTATTAACCTTGTTCTTTACATATACATCTCTTTGTTCTGTAACGTGAACAACTCCGGGAACTCCTATCCAACCTCTTCGGTCTTTCGGAATTCCGGCTCCGAAGCTACCTTCCATCATCCTTTTTCCAAACCGTCTCACAGCCAGATCCTCTTAGCAATCTGAACGGTTCTCTCTGTGGGAAGTAATGATGTACTCCTCTTCTTCAACACCTGTATCTTTACATAGTTGTTAAATACTTTTTAACTGTTACTACTATAGCTGTCAAAGGCTGATTTGTCAAGGGATTTCCCTTTCTTTAAGAAATCTTAAAATATCATAACCACAGCCGGAAGTCCAGCCGTATCTTCTTAATCTTGCTCTTTTAGAAGTAAATGTTGCAACATCCCTGCAATATCATACCCGTAGTTCTCTCCTGTCGCCCAACCGGCTCCTTCCGGGTTCTCTTTCTGTCCCAGCCATTGTACATAAGGTGCGGAAGCTTTTTTCACATATTCATAACGATTATCCACACAAGTCTGATTCAGCGGTTCATCTGTCGCATAGGCCTTCAGATGCTGGATTTGTGCCCTCACTCCTGTTCTGACATCCGGATAAGAATTTCCCGGTACACCTCCCCCGGTTGTTCCTATTCCGGCAAAATTGAACTGTTCAATACTTACATCACCGCCAAACTGAAGAAATCCAGTCTCTTTCATTGCCTGGGTAAATGCAACCTCTGCCCGGATGTCTTCTGCCTCTGCTTCTTCACAGTAAATCTGGCAAAATGTTTCTATGGAATCTGCTCCGCCTTTTGCCAGTTCTTCCGACGGATATTCGTATCCCGATTGATTGAAATAATCTGCAAGCTCATCCACCGTAACAACACTCTCCCCCATGACTGGATACTGCCCGGCCGGAGAACACATCTGTGCTGTTATTGCTACGCTGTCAGTCTGTGCAACTTCTTCTATCGAATCTGTTGCCTCTTCCGCAACTCCTTCCTTTTCGTTTTGTATGTCAGAATCTGATTTCTGTTCTACTTCTGACTGTTTCATAACATTATTTTTCTGGTTCTGAGGAATCATTCCGTTTCTTCCTGCCATTGCCAGAATCACTACCAGAAAAACTCCCATTGCTGCTTCTATGTAAATAGGTAATTTCATTTCGCGCTTCCTGTCCATTTCCCAGGTATTTGATATAGTATATACAAGAATTCTTTCAGATAACACTCAATTAATAAATAGGTACCGTTACCCGAGAACTTTAAAAATATACCTAAAAAAAGAAGCAAAAGAGAGTGTAAAAAAAGAAGCCACAATACGCAGCTTCTTTTTTACTTCTTTTTTATGCTTATTATTTCCACAATTTCTTGTAGATTTCAATAACATCTTCCTTATTTGGTACTCTCGGGTTTGTTGCTGTACATCCATCCTCGAGTGCGGCATCTGCCATACTGTCGATTGCATTGAAGTACTCTTCCTCTGAGATTGTACCCATCTGAGAGATTGACAGCGGAATATCCATCTCTTTTAACATAAACTGTACCCAGTTTACAAGGGATCTGACTGTCATAATCTCATTGTAGCTGCTCAGTCCAAGGATCTGAGCTACGGTTGCATAACGCTTAACAGCCGGAAGATATTCTTTCTGACTCTTACTATGTTTATTGATATCACTGTTGAATTCAATGATATGTGGAAGAAGCATTGCGTTCGCACGCCCGTGTGGGATGTGGAACTTTGCACCTAACTGATGAGCCATACCATGGTTCAGTCCGAGAGATGCTGAGTTGAATGCCAATCCTGCCAGACAGGATGCAGAATGCATCTTCTGACGTGCATGAGTATCATTTCCATCCAGATATGCTCTGAGAAGGAATACTCCAACCAACTCAATTGATTTCTCTGCAAGTGCTGTTGAGAAATCACTTCTATCTGTACTTACGCATGCCTCAAGTGCGTGTGTAAATACGTCCATTCCTGTATCTGCTGTAATCGCCGCTGGCACACTCTTTACAAGTTCTGCATCGAGGATTGCCTCGTCCGGTGTCAATTCCCAGGATACAAGTGGATATTTTCTCTGCTCTGCCGGGTCTGATACAACGGCAAATGAAGTTACCTCTGATCCTGTACCGCTTGTTGTCGGGATTGCGATCAGCCCTACCTCTGCGTAATGATCTACGCGAAGTGCAAATTCACGGATTGACTTGGAGGAGTCAATTGCTGATCCGCCACCAACTGCAACAATTGCATCCGGCTTATATTCAAGCATCTTCTTAACACCGAGACTGATCTTCTCAATCGGTGGATCCGGAACAATATCCTGAAAGATATCATATTCCTTACCTGCTTTTTTGATTGGATCGAGAATCAGGTTCAGATTTTTGCTTTTCGCCATAAATGGGTCTGTAACGATCAGGATCTTCTTATATGGCACTTCTGCCAGTCGATCCAGCGCATTATCTCCAAAATTTACTCTAGTTTTAATCTGAAAGCTTTTCATAACTGCCCTTCCTTACTTTGGATAGATACATTTTACACCAATCTTATCAAAATGCTGAAGCCATCTTGTTTCCGGCTTTGCATCCGTAACTATAGTTGTGATCTGATCTAATGAACCTATCTCAGCAAATGCTACTTGATCGAACTTACTGCTGTCTACAGCAAGAATTTTTTCTTTTGCTCTTGTCAGCATTGTTCGCTTATTATTCGCATGCAGATCATCTGAATCTGTAAGTCCAGCGTTCATATCGATTCCCTTTGCAGAGATAATTGCCTTATCTACATGATAAGATCGAAGCATCCGGTCTGTCTGATAACCTACCAGTGCAAAGGATCCTTCTCTTGACTCTCCTCCGGTAGAGAGAACCTTCCAATCCTGCGCCCCAAAAAGCTCTATGATAATCTCCACAGAGTTTGTGAGCACGGTAAGATTCTTCTTTCCTTGTTCGAGAAGCGTCTTTGCAACATACACTGCTGTAGAACTTGCATCAAGCATGATGCTGTCCCCATCTTTGATCTGTTCACTCACCAGTTCCGCAATATGCTGTTTACCAACAATATTGCGATTCTTTCTGATGTTGAAAGGAAGCTCGATATTCACATTTTCATTGATCACGGCACCGCCATAGCTTTTTATGGCGAAACCGTCCTGAACCAGTTTATCGAGGTCTCTTCGGATTGTCTCCTCAGAAACCTCGTAAATCTGACTCAGTTCGCTTACTACGACTCTTCTATCGTTCTGCAGTTTTTCTAATATTTCATTTCTTCTCTCTATCGCAAGCATCTAACTGCCTCCTGTCCTAAGTCCAATATAATGTTACTGGTATTGAACTATAATTCCCTCAGACATTAAAGCAGAGTTCATTATAAGATTGCGTCGCGAATCTGAGCATCCGGATGAGCAATAACGGAAGAGTCAAGGAACATTCCTCTATCTTTGATTGCTTCCTTAGCTTTTTCGATTGCAGCTTCTACAGCAGCCACTTCACCAGTGAGCAGCATGTAGGATTTTCCGCACATACCACGTGCGATACGAAGCTCGATCAAATCAACGATAGCCGTCTTCGCAGCCTCATCAGCAGCTACAATAATTGAAGATGCATCGTATGTCTCCATAATACCAAGAGCGGATACGTCTTCAATATGTGCAGCACCGTAGATTGCCGGGAAGATGGACTCGTGCGGATTACCGAGCACAAAACTGTCGATCAGGTGAAGACCATGCATCTCTTTTGCATTATCCACTGCTGCTTTAACGGCACTTAAGTCACCTGTAATGATCGCGATATATTTGCCCGGACATACTGTCTGTGCTTCGATTATGCTGACTTCAGAAGTCTTTACCATAGCATCAGCTGCGGTAATACCTGCTGAAACAGTCTTATATTCTACCATTCCAATAGCCTTACTCATTGCCTGCACGTCCTTCCTGAGATTCTATGACAATATATTTCTCATTTACTTCTATAACTAAACCATTCACGGATGCGTGGATTCCAACGCTTAATCCCTTTCCTGGTTCAGCAATCATCTGTCCTTTAGTTACCATGTCGCCTGCTTTCACAATTGCAGAAGCAGGTGCTCCAATATGCTGACTTAACAGAATACGTACTGTCTTAACCGGCACTGCTGATTCATCAAGCGGTGCTTCACGGTTATATCTCGTAAGATCAAGACGCGCCATAAGTCTCTCCATCGGAACTTTTCTGTATTCTCTTTCCGGTCCTACAGGTTTTGCTTCTACTTTCGGAGGACGGATTCCGTTTGCACGAAGCCCTCCCTTGTACTCTGCCATAAGACTTCTTGGTGAAAGTCCCTGGAAACAGGAATACATCTCACAAAGTCCGCAGGATGAGCAGAACAACGTATTGATGAAGATGTTCGGCTCCTGTACATCCTTGCATGTTGCTGCAAGCATAAATTTATTTGGCTCAATCGGATGTCCTAACAGATGTCTTGGACATAAGTCTGTACACATTGTACACTGGCAACAGCAAGCTGCTGCTCTCTTCATATCGATTGAGTTTTTCTTTAATTTCTTCTGAATGATGTGATGGTCTTTCGGAAGAACAAGGATTGCATTTGTTGTCTTTGTAACAGGCTGCGCTCCTGTTCCGATATTACCCATCATAGGTCCACCAACGAAGTAAACTGCATCTTTTGTAGTCACACCGCCGGCAAGAGCTACTACCTCTTCCAGTGGTGTTCCGATTGGAACACGTACTGTGATTGGGTGCTCTACCTCAGCTACTACTGATACAAGCTTGTCCTCAACAGGTGTCTTCTCATTCAGTGCTCTGTATACATTGTAAACTGTCTCTACGTTGAATACAGCTACGCCGCTTTCGATTGGAAGTCCGCCCGGTCTTACAACTTTACCTGTTGTCTCATAAATAAGAACAACCTCATCACCTGCCGGATATACTTCATCCAACAGTCCAAGTCTTACTTCCGGATACTGTCCCATAACGGCCTTTACAGCTTCGATCGTTGCTGTGTAAGCTTTCTTAATACCAATGATGACTTCTTTCGCACCGACTGTCTCGCCGATCATATGAAATGTATCAATGATCTCCTTTGCATATTTCTCAAGGAGCTGTCTGTGAAGTCGAAGCAGTGGCTCACACTCTGCACAGTTCAGAATGATTGTCTCTGCACGTTCATCTAATTTAGCATATGTAGGAAAGCCTGCACCACCAGCACCAACGATACCGTTCTGCTGCAATATGCTGCTTAATTCTTTCATATCCATAATTTCACTACTCCAGTCCTAATCCTTCGTCAATAATTCCAACGATTGCAGCATCGATCGGTGCTTCCGGCATACCACTTCCGATTCTCGCAGCACTTCCCTGTACAACCAGAACGTATTCGCCGATTCCTGCGCCGATCTTATCGATTGCAATGATCTGTTTTGCTCCCTGACGCATATGATCTGCCACTTCTACAATCATGAATTTATTTCCGACTAAGTTTTCATTCTTGCGTGTTGATACAACACTGCCAACAACTTTTCCCATTAACATGATACGATCCTCACGGTATCCCCGCTCTTAATCTGCGCTGCATTTGCTTCATCTGTATCGATGTGCATCTCAAGTGTAAAGCTGTCATCTACACGGATCTGTACGTTGTTAAAGATGGTTCCTCTCTCATTATCTGCTTTTACAGATACGATATCACCATCATGAACTCCTGCTGCCATCGCATCTTTCGGAGCCATGTGAATATGTCTCTTCGCAACAATGCATCCCTCGTTCAGATACACCGCACCTTTTGGTCCGATGATCGCGATTGGTGCGCTTCCTGCAATATTTCCTGATTCTCTGATTGGTGCTTTTACACCGAGGCTGATTGCATCTGTTGCAGAAATCTCTACCTGAGTATTCTTTCTGACTGGTCCAAGAACTCTTACATTCTCGATTGCTCTTAATTTAAGACCAACAATTGTAACCTTTTCGTTTGATGCAAACTGTCCACCCATAAGTTCTTTGAACTTTGTAAGATGGTAGCCTTCTCCAAACAGAATCTCGACATGCTCCTGTGTGAGATGGATATGTCTTGCGGACACTCCGATTGGAACGAGAAAACCTTCTCCAGACTGAGCAGCATTCTTTTTCTCTACTGCTTCGAGAACCATTTTTGTAATTAATTCCACATTACTGTTATCCATATTTGTGTCTCCTCGCAAAGTGGATTGCTCCACTTACTTATTTAAGCACTCTCAGGGGATCAGCGCCCGGCGCTTAATCCCCTGAAAGTACCGGTTTTATTTACCTTTGACTATTATTTGATCTGTGGAAGAATCTTCTCAACATCTGTATGTGGTCTTGGGATTACATGTGTAGCTACAAGCTCTCCAAGTCTTCCTGCTGACTCTGCTCCAGACTCAACTGCTGATTTAACTGCTCCAACGTCTCCACGAACCATAACTGTTACAAGACCGGATCCGATCTTCTCTGTTCCAACGAGTGCTACGTTAGCAGCCTTTAACATTGAATCTGCTGCCTCGATAGATGCTACAAGTCCTCTTGTTTCAACCATTCCTAATGCTTCCTGTGACATTCTGCGTTCCTCCTTCTGAACTTCCGGTTTCTTCTGAACCGTTTCTACCTTTTGCGCCGTCTTTTTTACTCTGCGTACAGTTTTGGCTGGCGCTTTGGCTGTTGTTGTTTTCTTTTCTTTTTCGTCTGCCATCTGTAGCTGCCTCCTATACAACCTTGTTTACACTTGTGTTAATGATTCTCAAGATCTCCTCGTGAGGACTTGGGATCACTACTGTGCTCACTGGTTTTTTGATTCCATTCTGCTCGGCAGCTTCAATGGCCTGCGCAACTGCGGATACATCACCACGAATTATGATCGTGACAAGTCTTCCACCCAGTTTTTTCTCCCATGTAACGAACTGCACATCAGCAGTCTTGCACATGATATCCACGGCTACCACTGCTGCCGTAACGCTTGGGATTTCAAAGAATCCATACGCTTTTCCCATGAGACTGCTCCTTTTCTAGCTGTTTGACTTCAAACTATACTGTAGGAAGGATCTTCTCAACGTCGTTGTGTGGTCTTGGGATTACGTGTGTAGCTACGAGTTCTCCAAGTCTTCCAGCTGCGTCAGCACCTGTCTCAACTGCTGCTTTAACAGCTCCAACATCTCCACGAACCATAACTGTTACAAGTCCGGATCCGATCTTCTCTGTTCCTACAAGTGTAACCTCTGCTGCTTTTGTCATTGCATCTGCAGCCTCGATTGCTGCTGTAAGTCCTCTTGTTTCTACCATTCCTAATGCAAGCTGTGCCATTGCCATTGTAATATCCTCCTAAATTTCTTCGACTTCTTCGTCTGTTACTTTGTGTGGTGTTCCTTTATCAAATGCGTTAAGCTTAAGCATCTTCTCAGTGTCCTCAGTCGGTCTTGAGATCTTATACTTTGTGACAATTCCTGTCATTGACTCTGCTTTCGCTGTAGCAGCCTCAAGTGCTGCCTCCACATCTGCTACCTGACCGCGGAACTTGATCATTACGATCAACGGTACAGGCAGTTCGTCTGCATTTGCAGGTTTATTTTTATCGAAGTTCTCCAGTCTTACATTTCCTGCTTTACATCCGGCATCAGCCGCTGCAAATGCTGTTGCAAGTCCGAATACTTCCAGCATACCTACTGCTTCCATAATCTCTCACCTTATTTATTGATGATTGCGATCTTAAGACCTTTCATAGCGAGGTTTGTCTCATGAGCTTCATTGATCTGCTCAAGTGGGAACTCATGTGTGATCAGGTCATCTATCGGAAGTCCGATTGCTTTTGCTCTCTTAAGGAAATCAAATGTAGTTGCGTAATCTCTCAGAGTGTATACCCATGAGCCAACCAGTGTAATTTCTTTTGAGCAAAGATCGAAGTGTGGGTTGATTGTTGCATCTCCACCGTTGATGAAGAATCCAAGTTCACAAAGTCCACCGCCGTTGCGGATGAATTTGTAAATATTTGCATGAGCGACCGGTGATCCTGTACACTGGAATGCGAAGTCAGCAGCATGTCCGCCGAATGCGTCTTTCACTCCCTGTGCAAGTGCATCGATTCCCTGGAAATCTTTGAAGTTAACTGACTTCTCAGCTCCCATTCTCTTAGCAAAGTCAAGTCTCTTCTGCTCTCCGTCTACAGCTACGATATTCTCGATACCCATTGTACGAAGAACTGCGATACAGATCAGTCCGATCGGTCCACATCCCTGAACAACAACTCTGCTGTTGAATCTTAAGATTCCTGTTGTCTTAGCTCTTTCTACTGCATGTACAAGTACTGCACATGGCTCGATCAGTACACGGGATTTCAGATCCAGATCACTTACGTTGAATACTGTAGATCCCTCACGGATCAGGATGTAATCTGAGAACCATCCATTCAGATGAACATCATCGTCCGGAAGAAGTCCGTATACATCAGCTCCGCCTACGTTCTGTTTGTTGAGGTCGTACATTGTGATCTCCGGGTCATCCTTGAAGATCATACATGTAACAACTTTGTCTCCAACATTCAGAGCCTTTCCAGCGCTGTCAACTTTAACGTTTTTACCCATCTTAACGATCTCACCTGTTCCCTCGTGTCCGAGTACTACAGGGATAAGGCTGAATGGGTCTCTCTTGAATTCGTGAGCGTCTGTTCCACAAACACCACATCCTTCAACTTTAACAAGAATATCTCCGTCACCAACTTCCGGCATCGGATACTCTTTGATTTCAAAATGCTCAAGTGCTGTAAGCATAGCTACATGAGCTGTCTTTGGAATTTCATTTCCTGCTGCTTTCTGTGCCGGAGCTGCTTCTGGAACTTTCTTTTCCAGCATGCTCTCAAGTACCTGTTTTACAACAGCTTCTACATTAGCAGAATTCATTTCCATTGTCTATACCTCCGTTATCTTATACATAAGCTGTCTGTCATTACGCAACGTCTTCTCTTTGTGAAGCTGCTTGCGCTTGTAAGTCCTTCACCAGTTCTGCTGGCAATTGTAAATGTACAGAAGCCTTCGCCTCCGAATCCAAGTGCCGCATAGGATGGTCCGTTCTTAACAAGAATTGCTGTGTCAATTGCTTTTGCATATTTTGTAATACGATCTACATTCTTGGAATGAATGTGAGCGGAATGTCTGTTACCATGCTCAAGCCATACAGCCTGCTCTACAGCATCGTCGAAATCTTTCGCTCTTACTACACCAAGAATTGGCATCATAAGCTCTGTTGCGATCAGTGGGTGTTCCTTTGGTCCTTCAAATGTAATACATCTGATATTGTCCGGAACTGTAACTCCGATCATTCCAAGCAGTGTCTTTGCATCACGTCCAACACATTTTCTGTTCAGCTTTCCGCCTGCAAGAACTACATTTGTCAGTGCATCCTGCTCTTCCTTGGAAGCCAGGTAGCATCCCTGCTCATTTACCATGTAGTGCATCAGTTCATCAACGATAGAATCAACTGCAACAATCTCTTTTTCTGCGATACACGGAAGGTTGTTATCAAATGTACATCCGTTTACAATGTCCTCAGCTGCCTTACGGATATCTGCTGTCTCATCAACGAGTGCCGGTGGGTTACCTGCTCCAGCTCCGATTCCTCTTCTTCCTGAAGAAAGAACTGCTGTAACAACTCCCGGACCTCCTGTTGCAGCGATCAGCTGAATTGCAGGATGTTTCATCATGATGTTACTTGTCTCAAGTGTCGGATGCTCTACTGTACAAGCAATGTTGTCCGGTCCACCAACCTCAACAGATGCTTCGTTCAGAAGATTAACTGCGTAGATTGATGTTTTGATTGCTGCCGGATGTGGGTTAAATACTACTGTATTTCCACCTGCGAACATTCCGATTGTGTTACAGAGAACTGTCTCACTTGGGTTTGTACAAGGTGTGATCGCTCCGATTACTCCGAACGGTCCCATCTCGATCAATGTAAGACCTCTGTCTCCTGACCATGCCTGTGTAGTGATATCCTCTGTTCCCGGAGTCTTCTCAGCTACAAGCTGGTGTTTTAAAATTTTATGTCCGACATTTCCCATGCCAGTCTCCTGAACTCCCATGCGGGCCAGGATTTCTGCATTCTCCTTGATCTTTTTACGGATGTTGGAGATAACTTTCTCTCTGTGATCCAGTGACATCTTAGCCACGATCTTCTGGGACGCTTTCGCTGCCTCAATGGCCTCGTTCATATCCTTGAATACACCGCGGTCTCCCTGTACATCAGAAGCGATCTGCATCTTTGCAAGAACGTCCTGTACGATGTCCTGAACCATCTGTTCATTTATAGACACTCTAATACCTCCTTGAAGACTTGTTTTCCGTAAGCTGCGATTGCTGTGTCCTGCTCAGCAGTTCCACCGCTGACTCCGAGTGCACCGACGATCTTGCCATCAGCTTCGAGTACCTCTCCACCCCCGAAGATCACGATCTTACCGTCATTCGTAAACTGAATTCCGTATAACGGCTGTCCCGGCTGACTCAACTGACTTAACTCTGCTGTGGACATCTTAAGGCTCGCGGAAGTATATGTCTTGTTCAATGCAATGTCAAAGCTTGCTATGTAGGCGTCATCCATACACTGGACGGCTACAGGTCTGCCTGCCTTGTCGGAAACTGCTACAACCGCATTCACGCCCACACGTGCCGCTTCTGCCTTAACTTTTTCAATCAAGGCATTGGCAAGCTTCAATGTCATCTGATGCTTTTTGCATTTACAGACATGTTTGTGTGTATGTTGTGGAGCTGCTTCCTTCATCTGATCCAGCACAGCCTGAACTGCACTGGTAATTTCCTGCTCATTCATAGCATTGCTCCTTTACTAATCTGTCAGATTACATTCCCAGCTGTTCCATAACTTTCTTTGTGATAGAAGCTACAAGATCAGCATCTGTTCCTTCTGGAGCTGCTGCTGAAGATCCGCCACAGTTTCCACCGCATGAATGGCAGCTTGGCTTACCAGCTTTAGCGTTCGGGCAAAGGTTTGCCGGGTGTTTTCCTGGAAGTCCCATCTGTCTTCTCAGTTCGTACAGTCTCTGAACCTGCTCATCGTTCAGTTCCTGAGGTCCGCCAACCTGCATGGACTGCCATAACAGACGTGCGTAGAACTCAAGAGACTCCATCTTGTGGTATGCGCTCAGAAGGCTGTCTGAGTAAGCAAGTGCTCCGTGGTTCTCAAGAAGAACTGCATCAAAGTGCTGAAGGTATGGCTCGATAGCGTCCGGAATCTCCATTGTAGAAGGTGTACCGTATTTAGCGATCGGAACACATCCAAGAGCGATAACTGCTTCTGGCATGATTGGCTGTGTAAGCGGAATACCAGCGATAGCGAATGTTGTAGCGTACAGTGGATGAGCATGTACTACAGACTGAACGTCTGGTCTCTCTCTGTACACACGCATGTGCATCTTAATTTCTGAAGATGGTCTGAATCCTTTATTTGCCTGAAGAACATTACCATTCTCATCTACTTTACAGATGTACTCTGGCGTCATGAATCCTTTGCTGACACCTGTTGGTGTACACAGGAACTCATGGTCGTTCAGTTTTACAGAAAAGTTTCCGTCATTAGCTGCAACCATTCCACGGTTGTAAACTCTTCTTCCGATTTCACACATTTCTTTTTTGATTTCGTATTCGTTTTGCATTTTTTCTCCTCCTTGGAATCGTGTCAAAACTTTTGTTTTGTGTTGTTTCTTAACTTATTTTACCACACAATCCCACATTAGTCAATTTGAACAGCCGTTGTTTTTGTTGTTTCTTGTGATTATTTTCACTATTTTCTCTGTTTTCGACTTCGTGTAGATTATCTGATTGTGTTTTTTATTTTTAACCACCGATCCGGCACTCTACACCGGAAACTTCTTCTGCTACTTTCAGAAGTCGTTCCATCTTTTCATTTGTCGGTGGTTTTACATCCCCCATCAGGTATGGACGATTTAATCCGTCATATTTGTCCTGTCCCAGTCTGTGGTAAGGAAGAAGATGCATTCTTCTCACATTGCCAAGCTTACGGACATATGCGGCAATATCACGAATCTCCAGCTCTGTATCATTGAATCCTGGAATAACTGGAACACGGATACTCAACTCTGTCATATGAGAATCTGCAATCTTCTTTGCGTTCTCTAACATCAGTTCATTCGAGCGTCCTGTAAATTCTTTATGTTTCTCCGGATTCATATGTTTGATATCCAGCAGATACTGGTCTAAATATGGAAGAATCTCTTCGATTGTACTGTATGGTGCGCATCCCATACTTTCCATCGCAGTTGTGATTCCTGACTCTTTCGCTGCTCGCAGAAGGTCTCTCGCGAACTTCGGCTGGCAAAGGCTTTCGCCTCCGGAAAGTGTAAGTCCGCCTCCGGTTCTTCTATAATAAGTACGATCTTTTTCTACCGTCTTCATTACTTCTGCAACCGTAGTGTCCTCACCGATCACTTTCGGTTCTCCCTGTACCATCATTGTCTCGATCTCGTAGTGCTGTGATTCCGGATTACAGCACCAGCGGCATCTGAGCACACAGCCCTTTAGGAACACAATGGTTCGAATTCCATTCCCATCATGGATGGAATACCGCTGGATATCGAAGATTCTTCCTTTGGTCTTCAGATATTCTTCCATGCTGTCTCCTTCTTATTCTTAAAATCCCTGCTCCGTTCTGCGGATGATATCATCCTGCAGTGACTTGGACAATGTCGTAAACAGTGCGCTGTATCCAGCTACACGTACAACCAGATGTTTGTACTGCTCCGGATGCTTCTGTGCATCCAGAAGTGTCTCACGGCTGACAACGTTAAACTGCATGTGGCTTCCCTTCTGATCGAAGTATGACTGGATCAGTCCTACAAACTTCTCAAGTCCTTCTCTTCCACTCAGTGCTGACGGATGGAACTTCTGATTGAACAGTGTTCCGTTTGAAGCAATATAGTGGTCTAATCTGGAAACGGAGTTTGCAGCTGCTGTCGGTCCGCTTACATCCTTACCTGCTGATGGAGATACTCCATCGGCTACAGGCATGTGTGCCAGACGTCCATCCGGTGTAGCTCCTGTCTGTCCGCCAAGCGGTACATTTGCTGATACCGGATACAATCCTGCCTGGAACATACCTCCACGCGGGTTTTTATATTTCTCCAGTGGTTTTGTATAAGTATAGGCAACATCTCTTGCAAATGCGTCAACTTCCGGAATATCATTTCCGAACTTCGGCACTGCATCGATCAGCTTGAGGATTCTCTCGCCGTTTGCCTTCACCTGTTCTGATTCTGTTGCTGCAACAACAGTTTTCAGGATTGCTGCAACTTCTTTCTCACCTACCGGCTGTCCGGCAGATTTCATTGCAGAAGCAACCTCTGATACCATCTCTGCAACATCCTCGTTGCTCAGGCCCTTTCCATAGTTTGTGCTAAGAGCCATCTTCAGATCATGCATCGTGATCTTATTCTCGTCATAAACGAGTTTCTTTACTGCGTAAAGTGCATCTGCCATATTGGCAACACCGAATCCCTGCGGACCTGTAAAGTTATATACAGCGCCTCCCTGTTCCAGTGTTTTTCCTCTCTTGATACAGTCATCAACCATACATGCAAGAAACGGCAACGGTGCTCTCTCCGCATGTGCCATATCAATGGCATTGTCAGCATTAACAAGCAGTGCGATCGCGTAATCCATCTGTGCTTTATAAGCATCATAGAATTCATCAAATGTCTTCATATCCTCAACATTACCTGTCTTTGGACCAATCTGTACACCCTTGTCCACACCATTTGAAAATACCAGTTCCAGCGGACGACACATATTGAAGAATGCTGCATCATGCCATCCATTTGTCTTACCAGACTTCTGTGGTTCTACACATCCGATGATGTTGTAGTCTCTCGCATCCTGTAAAGTCAGTCCACGGCTCTCAAGTGACGGGATAATAACCTCATCATTATAATAAGCCGGGAGTCCGATTCCTGTTCTTGTAAGTTCTGCTGCATAAATCAAGAATTCATGTGGTGATCCATTCCAAACTCTTACTGAAAGAGAAGGCATTGGAAGGAATACATGCATAGATGATGTAATACACATAAATGAAAGATCATTCGTAACATCTATACCATCTTCATTCTGTCCTCCTGCAATCAGGTTCTGGAACAGACTGTAACCTGCGAATCCTTCTGCTGAAGCCGCATCACGGCACTTGTTCAGGTCATTTAATTTAACCCAGATACAATCCAGCAGTTCCTGTGCAAACTCTCTTGTGATCTTGCCGCTGTCGAGATCCTTCTTATAATAAGGATACATATACTGATCAAATCTTCCAGGGGATATTGAATGTCCACTGGACTCAATCTGTAACAGCTGCTGTACAAACCAGAAGGACTGACATGCTTCATAGAATCCTGTCGCACCCTTCTCCGGTACATTCGCACAATTCTGTGCAATGATAAGAAGTTCTTTCTTTCTTACCGGATCAGAACATTTCTCCGCCATCTCAAGTGCAAGCTTTGCATAACGACGGGCATATGTAATTGCAGCATCACAGCTGATCATCACTGCCTCAAGGAAACGTGATTTTGTCTGGTAGTTACCATCACTAACCTTCATAGAAGCAAGCTCATCTTCTGCTTTCTTGCGGATTCCGGAAAATCCGATCTCGAGAACTTCACCGTACTTAACTGTCACATGTCCTACACCATTGTAAAAATAGTTTCCAGGTGTAAAGATATTGTGTTCAATGTCAAGTAATGTCTCCGGCTCCATATATGCTGTAGCCAGGTCACTTGTTGTACGGCCCTTCCAGTAAGCATTCGCCTCTTTCAGTTCCTTCTTCGTCTGCTCAGAGATGTAGAACGGGTCAGCACTTCTTGTTTCAACTGTATCAAACTCTGCCTCCAACCACTCGTAAGAGAACTCCGGAAATGTCTGGCATCCTCTTGGGGCAAGTGTGCTGCTTCCAACAACAAGTTCCAGGTCACGGATTGTGATCGGAATATTCTCCAAAATATGCTGGAACGCTTTTGCTCTACGGATGATCATTGGTTCATTCTCAGTCTGTTTGTACGACTCCGTAATCAGTACTGCTCTCGCCGACTCAATCTCAGGCATCTTCGCATACAGGTTTTCTACCAGTTTTGGAATTCTGTCCGACTTCGGGATGGGAGTACTGTCATAAGTATAAAGTCCCATTTTGTTCTTAAACTCCTTTCTTCCAATATTAACATTTATTATACTTTATTTATCCCTTAAAGTCAATCAAAACACAATACATCCCACATTATATTTCTCTAAAGTTACAACAAATCCCAACATGGTTTGTGTTGTGTTTTATTTGTTTTTTCTCTGTATTTTACCTCGAATTAATTGACATTTTACTCAAAATACCGCATAATTAGGGTATATATGCGACATGACACGTTAATCGACACTGTGTCTCTCGCGCGAACGATTAGAAAGAAGGGTTGGATTATATGGCTTCTTATGAATTTGATGTCCACACACATTCCATCGCCAGCGGGCACGGAACCTGTGCGACCATGACTGATATGGCAAAAGCTGCCAATGCAGCTGGGCTTAAGATGCTTGGAATTTCCGATCATGGTCCGAAAACGCTTGGTGGCGGACGCATTTCTTATTTCCGCAGCCTTGCATTTGCACAACCAAAGCGTCTCGGTGTTAGAATGCTTTACGGTGCAGAGGTAAATATTCTGGATCAGGAAGGAAAACTGGATCTTGATGATGAGATTTTAGAGTCTCTGGATTATGTTATAGCAAGTATGCACCGTCCAATTTTTAAATCCGGAACAGCAGATGAGAACACCCGTGCTTATATCAAGACTATGGAGAATCCTAATGTTAATATCATCGGTCATTGCGATGACGAAAAATTCCCTGTAGATTATTTTGCGCTTTTCCGTGCTGCAATGGAGAACCATGTTCTGCTTGAGATCAATAACAGTTCTTTAAGTCCGGATGGATATCGTGGGGATACGACCTACGCTGATCTCTTAATATTGAATCTGTCCAAGCACTTTAATTATCCGGTTCTATTCTCCAGTGACAGCCACGGCACCGAACATATCGGTGACTTCCAGTATGCCGAAGCTTTGGCTCGAAAAGTTGACATTCCGGAGGATCTTATCCTGAATTACTCTGTGCGTAAATTTATGGGATTTTTAGGTGAGAGATAATACTATAATATAGAAGGAATACTTACAATGGGAAAATGTCTTTTCTTTGATGCAGATGGAACAATTTTAGATATTGTAAAAGGAACACCAGAAGATACAAAACTTGCACTTCAACAGTTGAGAAAAAACGGACATAAGACTTTCATCTGTACCGGTCGTTCAAACGCTTTTGTTCCTGAATATCTTATGAAGGAGATTGGATTTGACGGACTTATCGCTAATCTTGGAGCATATATCGAATATAATGGAACGCGGGTATTTGAGCGTGAGATGCCAACCGACCTGGCATGGAAGACCGTAGAGATCATTAAGGCAAACGGTTTTATCCCTGTACTGGAAGGCAATGATTATATGTACTATAATCTGGATGAATATACAAGTGACATAGACTGGTTTGCTGATCTGATCACTCAGGAACTCGGTGACAAACTGCTTCCTATTCGTGGAAATGAACATAATCTTCACTTTAACAAAATAAGTGCCAAGCGCACACCCGGATGTAATCCAGAGAAATTATGCCAGGAATTATCCCTATGGTATGATTATATTATTCACAGTGGATCTTTTGTTGGAAGAACGATTGAATTTGTCATGAAAGGCTGTTCCAAAGGACTTGCGATCAGTGTTATGAGTAATGTACTTGGATACGAAAAGAGGGATGTTATTGCTTTCGGCGATAGCAATAATGACTTGCCAATGTTCCAAGCTGCCGGATTTAAGGTTGCTATGGGAAATGGATCTAAAGACTTGAAATCACAGGCTGATTATGTGACCGGCGCCTTGGAAGACGGCGGAATCCGCCAGGCGCTGGAATATCTGAATTTGATTTAAAAAGGATACTCAATTCCTTGACCAACTTCGCATTTTCGAACAAAAATGGGGCATATCAATTTCCTGATATCCCCCATTTTTTCACTCTTTATTATGCTCTCTTAGACAGCACTTCATCCTCATATTTCTGAATCTCGTCAAACCATCCTTCAGCTTCTACACCACACTGACGGCAGTACTCTTCCCATACATCACCGATTGGAAGTGTCTTACACTGTTCCATAACAACCATCTTCTTGCTCATCTGGTTTGTATCCTGAAGCTCTTTGAGCATCTCGCTTGGCTGACAAAGTGCATCAAGCAGTGCTTTCTGGAAGCTGCGGAATCCTGTTACCCATGCGGAGATACGGTTGATGGAAGCATCAAAGTAATCCAGTGCAATATATGTACGGTCAATTCCGTTCTCGCAGCGAACAATCTCTTTTGCGATCTCTTTTGTCTCATCATCAAAGAGAACTACATGGTCTGAATCCCAACGGATCGGACGTGTAACATGCAGAGCAATCTCCGGGAAGAATGTAAGCAGTGCCGGAATCTTATCGGATACTACTTCTGTTGGATGATAATGTCCATTGTCCATCAGTGGCAAACATTTGTCTTTGTTCATTGCAGCGTAGCTCAGTGAGAATTCAGCTGACCCTACTGTATAAGCCTCAACACCGATACCGAATACTTTAGACTCTACACAAGGTTTTACAAGGTTTGTGTCAAATGGCTCGGAAAGGATTGCATCGATAGACTCTTTGTAGCGTACACGAGGTCCCATACGGTCAGCCGGAATATCTTTGAATCCGTCACCTGTCCAGATATTCATCACACAAGGAACTCCTGTCTGCTCCGCAAAATACTGTGAAATGCGGATGCAGGCTTTTCCATGCTCGATCCAGAAGTTTCTTACTTCCTCATCCGAGCTTGAAAGTGTAAGTCCGTCTTTTACCATTGGATGTGAGAAGAATGTTGGATTAAAATCAAGTCCCATTCCTCTTTCTTTTGCAAAATCAACCCATTTCTGGAAATGTTTTGGCTCTAATTTATCACGATCTACGAATTCACCATCTTCAAAGATTGCGTAGCATGCATGAACATTGATTTTCTTTTTACCCGGCATCAGGCTCATCGCCTTATCCATATCAGCTAACAGTTCTTCCGGAGTTCTTGCTTTTCCCGGATAGTTTCCTGTTGTCTGGATTCCTCCTGTCAGAGGGCCGTCGTGGTCAAATCCTGTTACATCATCTCCCTGCCAGCAGTGAAGAGAAACCGGAATTTCTTTACATTTCGCGATTGCTGCGTCTGTGTCCACTCCTAATTTTGCATAGATTTCTTTTGCGGATTCATATCTTGTCATCTTTTCTTCCTCCATTTTTTGATCATTTTTATTATGTCGGTAATCATTTCTAATCTCTATTTATTTTCATATATTTTCACATCAAAAGATTTTCCAACACATGTTCTTGCTTCCGGCAGGTCTTTAAACACTCCATCATGTAGCATCTGGACAACAATATTTCCGATTGCTGTAGCTTCAGAAGGCCCTGCGGAAACTTTTTTTCCTGTATATTTTGCTGTCAGTTCGTTAAGATATCCTGCATTGGCACCGCCACCGACAACATAGATTGTAGTGTATTTTTTTCCTGTTAATGCTTCAATCTCTTCGATCGTATCGCCATAACATTTTGCAAGACTGTTGTAGATAACTGCTGCAATCTCGCCCACTGTTTCAGGCACCTGCTGCTTGGAATCACGGCAGAACTTCTTCACAGCTTCAATCATGCTCTTCGGAGCAAGGAAGCAGTCATCATTACAGTCTACTAAAGATGTGATCGTCTCTTTGGAAGCTCTCTCACAAATCTCTGCAAAAGAAAGATCCTCTGTGAATTCTTTCTTTACAGACTGGATCATCCAGAGTCCCATGATATTTTTCAGGTAACGGAAACGGTGATCGTATCCACCTTCGTTTGTGAAGTTTGCCTGCATACTTCTCAGTGAGCAGTCTGCTTCTTTTCTCTCAATTCCCATCAAAGACCATGTGCCGGAGCTGATATAAATGGCATTGTCATCGTTGGTTGGTACCGCAAGTACCGCTGAGCCTGTATCATGAGTGGCTGGAAGAACAACCTTGCAGTTGAATCCAACCTCGTTCTGAATGTCCTGTGTAAATTCGCCTACTACTGTTCCCGGCATAGATACCGGCTGGAACATCTCTTTGTTGTATCCGAGCATATCGATCAGTTCATAATCCCAGTCATTTGTCGTCGGATTCACAAGCTGTCCTGTTGTCGCATTTGTATATTCATTTTTCTTCACACCTGTCAGCAGAAAATGGAAGTAATCCGGAATCATCAGGATTGCTTTTGCCTGTTCAAGGTACTCCGGATGAGTCTCTTTTACAGCCATCAGCTGATAGATTGTATTGAATATCTGCTTCTGGATACCTGTTCTCTCATACAATGCGGAAAGGGAAATCTTTTCATACACTTTCTCATCCATTCCATTCGTACGACTGTCACGATAGCCTACTGTATCTCCGAGGATCTGATCCTTCTCATCAAGAAGCACATAGTCAACTCCCCAAGTATCAATTCCCATTGTTGCCGGAATCTTGCCAAATTCTTTACATTTCTTCAATCCGTTCTTGATTTCTGTAAAAAGACGATCTACATCCCAGCATAAAGTACCGTTTTTGTTATCCATTCCATTTGGAAAACGGTAAACCTCTTCCAGTTTCATCTTTCCATCTTCCATGGATGCCAGCATATGACGTCCACTGGATGCTCCGATATCAACTGCCAGATAATAATTGCCCATTGTTTGGTGCCTCCTTGTTATTTTTCTATTACTGTTCATTTCTTATGACTTTATTATACCCACGCTTTTTATGTAAAAAAAGGACGCTATTTACGAAAAACAGCGTCCTTATTTGCATTATATTTTGTTTTTAGGGTTCTCTTTTGCACTTTGTACAATTTTCAATTACTATTTTTGTTGAAAATGTATATCTTCATTTCAAATGTAATTCTCCACAACCAGATACTTTATTTACCGGAGAAATTTCTATGAAGAAGCTCATGCTCTTTGCCCTTCAACAAAGTATCGTACAAGGAAAGAATCATTGGGTTCTCATTTGATTTCTTAATCTGAGTGTTTACATCTGTATCATATAAGCCCTTCATTCTTGCTTTTCTGGTTCTCGGTCCTGCATTCACCGGCTGACCTCCACCCATGATACATCCTCTGCGGCAGGCCATCACTTCCACAAAATCATACTCTGCTTCGTGATTTTTAATCTGCTGCAATACTTTATCTGCATTTGCAAGGCCATTTACAACTGCTGCCTTAATCTCTCTTCCATTATAATTATAAGTCAGCACTTTAATACCGTCGTCTCCACGCACACCACTCTTTTTAATAGACTCCATGTCTACTCTGTTGTGTCCCTGCTGCAGTCTACGGAGCACTGCCTCTGTAACACCACCGGTAACACCGAAGATCACACCACTTCCGGAGCCGATACCAAACGGTACATCAGCTGCTTCAATCTCAACTTTGTCAAATACAATTCCTGATTTGCGGATCATTCTTACGATTTCTGTTGTTGTAAGCACGTAATCAACATCCTGCTTGCCATTTGTATAAGATTCCGGACGTAAGATTTCTTCCTTCTTCGCCGTACAAGGCATAATTGATACAGATACGATCTTCTTTCCTTCATTTTTCTCAGGATCCTTATAATACTCTCTTACAACAGCTCCAAACATCTGCTGCGGTGATCTGCATGTTGAAAGATTCGGCACGAATTCCGGATATTTATTCTCACAATATTTTACCCATGCCGGACAGCAGGATGTAAAGAGTGGCATCTTCTCACCGGAAGTAAATCTCTCAATAAACTCTTTGGATTCCTCCACAACTGTCAGGTCTGCGCCATAGGATGTGTCATATACTTCATCAAATCCCAGACGATGCAGTACTCCTACTAACTTACCCATTACATTTTCGCCTTTGGCATAACCAAAATTATCACCGATTGCAACACGTACAGCCGGAGCGATCTGAGCGATCACCTTTGTATTCTTGTCTGCCAAAGCTTCCCACACTTCATCAATATTGGTATGAATACTGATTGCACCGGTCGGACAGACAACACGACACTGTCCACAACCTACGCAGTCTGTTTCTGCAATCTTCTTATTAAATGCCGGTATTACCTGTGCATCAGTTCCACGATACGCGAAGTCGATTGCATTGATATTCTGTACATTATCACACATTCTGACACAGTCACCACACAGGATACATTTATTCGGATCTCTGATAATTGCGTGTGAACTTGTATCAATTGGCTGTATCTCTCTTACATTTTCAAAGCGGATCTCATGAACTCCCATACGGTGAGCCAGTTCCTGAAGATGACACTCACCACTCTTGATACACGTCGTACAATCTCTGCAGTGAGCAGCCAGAAGCAGTTCCAGTATCAGTTTCCGGTAGCGCATCAGCCTTGGTGTATTTGTATAAATAATCATTCCGTCTCTCGGCTTTTCTGAACATGAGGCAAATGTTTTCCCTCTGTCATCTTCTACCGTGCATAATCGGCAGGCACCATAGATAGATAATTCCGAATGATAACACAAGGTAGGGATATCAATCCCGGCTTTTCTTATTACAGACAATACATTAGGTTCATCCGTGAACTCAATGGCCTGTCCGTCAATTGTCATAATTCCCATAAATCTCTATCCTCCCTACTCTGTATAAACAGCTCCAAATGGGCAGTTATCGATACAACTTCCACACTTGATGCACTTTGAATGATCAATTGTAAATGGTGATTTTATTTTTCCTGTGATTGCATTTACCGGACAGTTCTTCGCACATTTTGAACATCCTTTACATTTCTCCGGATCAATCTTAAACACACGAAGATTAGAACAGACTCCCGCACGACATTTCTTATCTATTATGTGCTCTTCATATTCTTTTCGGAATGCATGAATCGTACTTACAACCGGCTTTGGTGCACTCTTTCCAAGACCACATAAGGCAGTATTTTCAATCATGTCTGCCAGTTCTTCCAGTTCATCAAGGTCGCTCATTTCTCCGTTTCCGGCAACTATACGTTCCAGAATCTCCAGCATACGCTTAGTTCCTTCTCTGCACGGAACGCATTTTCCACAGCTTTCTCTCTGTGTGAAGTTCATAAAGAATCTTGCAACCTCTACCATACAGGTGTCTTCATCCATAACAACAAGTCCACCGGAACCAATCATAGCACCGATCTTTGACAGTGAGTCAAAATCCATCTTACTGTCAAGCTGGGATTCTACCAGACATCCACCGGATGGACCACCGATCTGAACTGCCTTGAACCCTTTATCGTCCTTGATGCCGCCTCCGATATCAAAGATGATTTCACGTAAACTTATTCCCATAGGCACTTCGATCAATCCGGTATTTTTTACATTTCCGGTAAGGGCAAATGCTTTCGTTCCTGGGCTTTGCGGTGTACCGATACGGCTGTACCAGTCTGCTCCGTTTTTAATGATCATTGGGATATTTGCATAAGTCTCTACGTTATTTAATACTGTTGGTTTCTCCCATAATCCCTGTTCTACTGTTCTCGGTGGTTTTACTCTCGGCATACCTCGCTTGCCTTCGATCGAAGCTGTAAGCGCGGAACCTTCCCCGCATACAAAAGCACCTGCTCCGCGATTGATATGTAATTTGAAGCTGAATCCTGTTCCAAGGATATTATCTCCCAGAAGTCCTTTCTCCTCTGCCTGAGCAATAGCGATCTGCAGTCTTCGTACTGCCAGCGGATACTCTGCACGGACATAAATATATCCTTCCTGAGCCTGCACCGCATAAGCTGCCAGCATCATACCTTCGATCATTCGGTGCGGATCACCTTCCATGACACTTCGATCCATAAATGCACCCGGATCTCCTTCATCACCATTGCAGACTACATAACGGATCTTTTCCGGCTGACTTGCTACCTGTGACCATTTTCTTCCCGCCGGAAATCCTGCTCCGCCTCTTCCACGAAGGCCTGCATCTGTAACCGTCTTAATCACTGCTTCCGGAGTCATTTCAAACACAGCTTTTTCGAAAGACTCATATGCTCCTACCGCCATTGCATCTTCAATATGCTCTGCATCAATATGACCGCAGTTTCTCAACACCAGACGGGTCTGCTTGGCATAGAATGGAATTTCTTCCTGTGTCTGATATACATGACCATTATCTTCATACATCAGTCTTGTAACCGGTTCTCCATGAAGAATTGTCTTTTCAAAAATTTCTTCACAGTCTTCCAGTTTTACTTTCAAATACAGATAGTTATAAGGTTCAATACGAACCAAAGGCCCCATCTCACAAAATCCATGACATCCACTCATCTTAAGCCCCACATGAGCAATCTCTTCACCAATTTTAACTGTAACATGATCCATATTGGAAGTTAGTTCTTTCAAACGGGCATATATTTTATCTGAACCACCTGCCAGACATCCTGTTCCTCCACAGACCAGAATACAACAGTTTTCTTTCTGCCGCTTTTCCTTACACTCTTCTCTCCATAACTGGAGCTGCATTCTGTTTTCTATCCTCATTCCTCTTCCTCCCGCAGCTTCTTGATCAGCTCGCTCATTTTCTCAGGTGTCATTTTCGGATGTACTTCATCATTGACCATTACGGCCGGTGCCAGTCCGCATGCACCTAAGCATGAAACCGTCTCTACTGTAAACAACTGGTCATCTGTTGTGTGTTTCTTTTTTCCAAGCCCCAGTTCCTTGTAAAGTCCTTCCAGAATCGGAATGGATTTGCGCACATGACAGGCTGTTCCATCACATACTTTTATCACATATTTTCCTTTTGCCTCAAAAGAAAAATTTTCATAAAAACTTGCCACACTGTAAGCTTTCGCCTCGGAGATTCCCAGTTTCTCCGCAACATAAGTTAAAAGCTCCGGTGGAAGATAGCGATATTCTTCCTGAATCCCCTGTATAATCGGGATCAAAGACTTTTCGTCACATGTATACTGTGCAATAATCTCATCTGTTTTTTCATAATAGGATATATCTAACATTGCGTTCCTCCTTTTTGTATTTTTCACATATAATTCATTATACATCCTATCCTCTTTTATGCATAGTGCTATTTAATATTGTTTTCGCATCTTTTATTTCGTTGTTTTTTTATTTTTATCCGTTTTATCTCGTTTCTATTAATGCAAATTGCCAATTCTTATATCAGTATAGTCATTGGTTTACTATTCGCGCAAAAAAGAAGATGCCATCTGTGAAAAATAGCATCCTCTCTATACTTTATTCTTATTTCATGTTTTCAATCCGGTATCCTTTCGGACTGATTCCGTAGCGTTCTTTAAATTTTCTATAAAAATAGCTTGTATTGTCGTATCCAACTGCTTCTATAATATCCGACACCGCAATCCTGCTGTTTATCAGAAGATACACTGCCTGCTGCATCCTCTTTTCCTGAAGAAGTTCTTTATATGTCTTCCCTGATTTCTTCTTGATCTCACGACTCAGCCAATAGACATCCACTTTCATCTCTACCGCCAGTTCTGACAGCGTACCTTCTTTAAAATGATCCTCGATATAACGATACACATTCGCCATAATCTCTGTGTCAAATTTGCGTCCGCCGGCTTCCATCTTATCCATATAATTCAACAACTGAAGAAACAAAAGTCCCATCGTGATCTGATTACTGCTTCGCTTATTGGAAATGTCATAGAAGATCGTCCAAACCATATTCTCGATCAGATTCTGCACCGGGAGAATATCAGCCACATGGAAATACAGATAAGACGTCTCTTCATCTCTTCCGCACAACGCCCCGACAAGGAAATCTTTCAGCTGATTTTCTTCTGCGCCGATCATAGAGAATGCTGTGTTAAAAAACTCCGGCAGGACAATAAAGTTCACTGCAATATCATACTCTCCGGCCGGAAGGATCTCCTGCACTGCATTCTGATTCAGAAACAGAAGGTCACCCTGTTCGAGCACAACCTGATTGCCGTTCACGATATGTGTCGTTGTTCCCTGGCACATATAAATTACTTCTATATAATTGTGTGTATGCGCCGGGAAATGTACAAAGCGAGTATGCGGTCTGACCTGGATCAACTTCCCCTTCTTCAGAAGTTTCGCACTATCCACAACCATTTCCTTCTTTTCTGTATAAAGCTGTGGATCGATCTCCTGTTTTCCTTCAAGGATCCGGCGTTCCTCATCTGTGATCATCGCCAGTTCCCGGATCAGTTCCTGATGCATCTATTGCCTGCCTTTCTGGTTTATCCTTTTAATGTAGCTGCAATCTCTCTCGTTAATTCCATGTACTCTTTCGCACTTCTACTGCTCTTCTTATATGCGATCACCGGTGCATTATTATCCTGCGACCACTCAATTCCACTGTCTACTCGGATGTAGGTATCAAACACTTTCACATCATCCAGCTCTTTCAAAGTCTCTAATGTCTGTTTGAAATAATTCTTTCTTGTATCAACCTTTGTGATCACAATTCCACCAAGCTTGAGATCCGGTGCAATTTCTTCTACACTGTCCAGGAATTCAAACATATTTCCAAGACCAAACAATCCCCATGGAGATGCCTCTACCGGAAGGATCACATAATCGGATGCACACAGGATATTCATCACCCATCCGCCAAGTGTCGGCGGTGCATCGATCAGAATATAATCATAAACTTCTGACTCGCGGATCTTCTTCAATCCTTTTTTCAAAATATACTCTCTCTGCCATTTTGTAAAAAGTTCGTATTCGATCGAACTCATCAATGTAGAAGACGGAATCAGATCAAGTCCTTCGTATTTTGTATTCACGATATAATCTGTCAGATCATCCTGTCGCTTGATTGCTTCATACAAATTTTTGTCACTCTGTGCATATGCAAGCACTGTATCTTCGTCAAACAAAGAAAGGGAGAGATTCAGCTGCATATCTCCGTCGATCATCAGAACCTTTTTTCCAAGCTCTCTCAAGCCAAATCCAACATTTGAACAAGTTGTGGTCTTTCCGCTTCCTCCCTTATTATTCGTAAAACAGATTACCTTTGTCTTTGCCATTGTGTTCTCTCCTTCTTCCGAAATCATCAAATCTATCCTAATTACTGTATCCAGTAACGCCTTTTCTAAAATTTTAGCATATCCATTTACGAAAGACAATGAAATCCAATCCATTTTATGTTATAGTTAATGTATCTGAGTAATCGTTAGAATTTTATCATGATCACTCTCCAAATCAGCCGCTTATTTAAGGGCTCAGAAAGACTGAGGTTTTCTTTTATGAATAAAAAATCCATACTGATCACCGGTTCTTCCCGCGGCATCGGACGTGCCTGTGCGAAAGCATACGCCAAGGCCGGTTATCACGTATTTCTCAACTGTGTCCACCAGGTGGAACGCTTAGAAGAACTCGCACATGAGATTCTCTCAGACGGGGGATCCTGTACAACAGTTCCCGGAGATGTCAGTAACCCCGACGAAGTCCGGAAAATTTTTCAGGTTATTGAAAAAGAGTGTGGTGGCGTTGATATTCTGATCAACAATGCCGGCATCGCGTGGTTCGGGCTTCTGACCGACATGACTGACAATGAATGGGATAAGATTCTTGCTACGAATCTTTCTTCGGTCTTCTACTGCAGCCGTGCCGCAATTCCATACATGGTGTCTAAGAAATGTGGAAAGATACTCAATATTTCTTCTATGTGGGGAACGATCGGCGCTTCCTGTGAAGTTGCTTATTCCGCAACCAAATCAGGAATACATGGCCTGACACGAGCACTTGCCAAGGAACTTGCACCGAGTAATATTCAGGTGAATGCGATTGCCTGCGGTGTGATCAATACAGAAATGAATGGTCGTTTAAATGAAGAGGAACGCCAAGACCTTATGGATGAGATTCCTTCCGGACGTTTTGCCGATCCGGAGGAAGTTGCCGAGCTTGCATTAAAGCTCACAGATACACCGGCTTATATGACCGGACAGATTATTGGAATAGATGGAGGATTCATATGATAGACGTACATCACATTGAACAGATTTCACAGGATTGTTCCCTTACAGAATTTGTCGGAACAACTGTTTTGGATACAATCGGACTTGTCATCCCGGGAATTGACCCTTCGCTTCTCGAGAAGATGAATCTAAAAAAGCCATATAAAAGTCTTGGTCTGATCAGTTCAAGAACAGGTGCAGCCGGACAGATCAATGCAGCTGACGAGGCTGTCAAGTCCACGAACACGGAGATTGTTTCCATCGAACTTCCTCGTGATACAAAAGGCTGGGGCGGACACGGTTGTTTTATCGTGATCGGCGGAGACAACGTCTCTGATGTGCGCCGTGCTGTTGATATTACACTTGAATATATCGGCAAATATGCCGGTGAGCTCTACATCAGCCAGGCCGGACATTTGGAATTCACTTTCTCTGCCTGTGCAGACAAAGCACTTCATATGGCATTCAACGCTCCGATTGGAAAACCATTTGGATTCTTCTGCGGATCCCCTGCTGCCATTGGACTAGTCATGGCTGACCTCGCTGTGAAATCTTCCCCGGTTGAAGTCATCAAGTACATGACTCCTGACCAGGGAACAAGCCATTCGAACGAAGTGATTGTCGCAGTAACCGGGGATGCGGATGCCGTTAAGAATGCAGTTCTCACTGCAAGAGATGTAGGTCTTCAGCTGCTTGTCTCCATGGGAAGTTACCCTGAGAGCCCGGCAACACCGTATCTGCAGTAAACTTTAACAGTGCAAAAAAACCGTAAGGTGAAGCATATCACTATGAACTGCTTCCTCTTACGGTTTTTGTCTTTTTATTTTTCTATTCTATGACATGGAATACCCGGAATCATTATAATCGCCCATATATATCCTGTGGTACATATGCCTTAACTTCAATTCCTTCCGGTACATATTCTTCAGATAACAGCTGTCCCTTACTGCGGATCAGCTGAATCTTGCCCGCTTCACTGAAATCATATAAGCGTTCAATATAAATCTGCTCTTTACGGATAATCTCCAACAATGCGTGTTTGAACTCTTCCAGCCCCTGCCCGGTCTTCGCAGATGTCGCAATGGAATAATCTGCCTGAAGATCTTTGTGATTAACCGGATTCTCAACCTTATCCTGCTTGTTAAACAGTGTAATGACCGGTTTTCCTTCGGCTCCAAGCTGTCTGAGTGTCTCATAAACTACATGCATCTGTGCATCCATCTGTGGATTCGAAGCATCAACTACGTGCACGATAATATCCGCATACTTTGCTTCTTCCAGTGTGCTCTTAAATGCCTCTACCAAATGATGCGGCAGCTTGTTGATAAATCCAACCGTATCTGTCAAAAGAATTTCCTGTGTGTTATCCAGTGTCAAAGCTCTCGTTGTTGTATCCAATGTTGAGAAAAGCATCGCATCCTCCAATACTCCTGCCTGTGTCAGTGCATTCTCAATACTGCTCTTCCCTGCTGAAGTATAACCTACTAACGCTGCTACTTTCAGTCCTGACTGCTTTCTCTGTCCACGAATCAATTCTCTATGGCGCTCTACATCTTTCAATTCTTTCTTCAGTCTGCTGATACGTTCTCTGATCAGACGGCGATCCATCTCCAGTTTTTTCTCTCCCGGTCCTCTTGTCCCGATTCCTCCGCCGAGTCTGGAAAGAGATTTCCCAAGTCCTGCCAGTCTTGAAGCACGGTACTTTAACTGTGCTAATTCTACCTGAATCTTACCTTCTCCTGACACTGCTCTGGCTGCAAATATATCAAGAATCAGAAGTGTTCTGTCCATGATTTTACAATCCAGTTCTGCTTCCAGATTCCCCATCTGCACACTTGTCAACTCGTCATCACAGATAATTCCTGTTCCGTGCGTCTCCCACAATAATTCCTTTAATTCCAGAATTTTTCCTTTTCCTATATAAGTTCCCGGATGGATATTTTCTCTTGGCTGGATCATACGGCCGACAACTTCTGCACCTGCTGTCTTCGCAAGCTCTCCAAGCTCATCCAGGGATCGTTCTGCCTGATCAGATCCATCCGTATCTACCGCAACGAGGATTACCCTCTCTTTTATTTCATCCATTGATATCATATTTTCTTTTCCTTATCTACTTATCATGATCTGCTAATATGCATCCCGCCCTGCTACTGACCGCAGTAACCTTTTTATCTTGTCTGAAGGAACTCTGCTTCCTTACTTACAGAATCATCTTCCGGGAAATCTGCCTGATACTGTTTCATCGCACTCTTTGCATTTTCCCAGTCTGCCTGTTGTTCGTAGCAGACAATCACATTATATTCCATTTCTTGAAGAAGTGCTGTATCTGCTTTCGTTTTGTCATCTCCTGTCTTGCTTTCTGCAAGTGCGATTCCAGCCTGGAAACATTCGAGTGCCTTCGCATAATCTTCCGTCTTCATTGCGCAAACTGCGGTCAGATTATAAAGTTCCTGCGTCTGCTCTGCTCCCTGATCCAATGCGGTCTGAAATGCTTCCAATGCCTTATCATATTCTTCCTGTTCATAATATGTCATTCCAAGTCCCTGATATCCATCTGCCGCAACTTCTTTATTCCCATTCTTAGTTGCCTCTTCAAATGCCGTCTCTGCCGCATCATATCTGCCCTCACCAAGCGCCTCTGTTCCGTCCTTGACTACATTTCCACAGCCGGATGCTAAACAAGTCACACCAGTCAACATCAAGACTGCCAGTTTTTTTCTTATCATCATCTATTTTCCTCATCTTTCTATGTGAAACATCTTGCATATTTTCCATTCTTCTATTGCTATAGTATACCGAACCTACAGAAAATCATCAAGTCCCATCGCCAAAGCGATTTAAAATAACGAGATGCGTTGCTGGTCGCACATCTTGCGAACAGCAATACAATCACTTTTAACAACAAGAGCTGTGAAAATATGAATCTCTCATTTCCCACAGCTCACTTCGTTTATTACAGTTTTATATTTTCTACAGATTACTGTCTTATGTTACAATCTCTGTCACTTTTTCCTGTACTTTCGAATCTTTATATTCTTTGTTATTTCCAAGAACATCTCTGCACACATCATTCATCAGTTCTTCGTTCATCTGAATCTGATCCTTATCCTGTTGGGCAATGCATTCCCGAATTGCCTCATTCAATGAAAGCATCTTATCATCCAGCTCTGATACCATCTTCGCGCATTCCTGCAGATCCTTGCTGATATACTCCGGTGCATTCCCTTCAAATTTGTAGTAGATCTTATGTTCAAGGCTTGCCCAAAAATCCATTGCAATGGTTCGGATCTGAATTTCTACCTTCGTGTCTACTACACTATCCGAAAGAAATATCGGCACAGAAACTAACATATGATAACTTTTATATCCACTTTCTTTGGGATTCTTAATATAATCCTTAATTGAAAGAACTTTCAAATCACTTTGATTCCCTATCATCTCTGCCAGACGATATATGTCTGATGTAAATGAACAGATCAATCTTACTCCTGCAATATCATTCACATAGCGAACCATGTTCTCTATAGACGTCTCATGTCCATACCTCTTCAACTTTTTCACAATACTATCCGGTGTCTTGATTCTTGTCTTAATATGTTCAATCGGATTATACTGATGTACATGCTGAAATTCATCATTAAGAATCTCCAGCTTTGTACCAACTTCTTTCAACGCTGCATTATACAGGAAAATGATTGTCTTCCAGCTGTCAACATCTTCATAACTCTTTAGCGCAGCTTCTACCTGTTGTTCACTTCTCATAGCAGTCATCCCCCGGTCTGTTTATATATATTAAGTATAACATACTCCCATTTTTCTGTCACAGAATTCACTTCTTTTTTAGAGATATTTTAGTGTTACCATAATAGTATCTTTCCAACCTCTGTAATCCATTTTCTGTCTACAGCTCCAGTTTCATATCTCCCTGGCGAATCCAGCCCTTCTTTCTCATAAATTCTGAAATTCCAAGTGTGATCACTGCCGGAAGTACAAACTGGATCACAATGATCTTCACCAGAACAATCATCGGATCTTCTGTCTGGATCATCACCTGCCACGTCATCAACGGACCAACCAGCCCGGCTGTTCCCATTCCGGATCCGGTTGCATTATTCGTCATATGGAGTAACATTGTACTTACAGGTCCTAAAATTGCGCTTGACAAAATGGATGGAATCCAGATCAATGGGTGCCTCATAATATTCGGTACCTGAAGCATAGAAGTACCAATTCCCTGTGCCAGAAATCCACCAATCTTATTCTCTCTGTAGCTTGCAACTGCGAATCCAATCATATTGCAGCAACATCCAACCGTAGCTGCTCCAGCTGCAAGACCTGACAGATTCAGGATTACCCCCAAAGCCGCGGAGCTGATCGGCAATGTTAGGATCATTCCCATCAAGACCGAAACTACAATTCCCATAAGGAACGGCTGCTGTTCTGTTCCCCAGTTAATCAAGGAACCAAGCCAGTTCATAAAGGAAGAAATCGGTGGTCCGACAAACAAACCAACAACCGCACCAACACCAATGCAGATCAATGGTGTCAGGATAATATCTAGTTTTGTTCTTCCTGTAACTAAAATTCCAATCTCAATTGCCACATAAGCTGCCACGAAAGCTCCCAGTGGTTCCCCCGGTCCGGCTAATACGATATTCCCATCTACAAGCACCTGACCTGCTAGAATTTTCCCCGCGAATGCTCCGATCATACCGGCAACAGCTGCACAAACTGTAACAAGCTGCTGAGCCTCCAGCTTCCTTGCTACTCCGACACCAATACCTGCTCCTGTAAGTGCTGCTGCAACTTTCCCGATCAGATAAATTAAATCTCCATAATTTCCTCCAACAAACATTCCGATCTGCTGAATGATTGTTCCTATGATCAATGTTGCAAACAAGCCCTGCGCCATTCCGCTGAGTCCGTCAATAAATATTCTCTTCATTGCTCTTCTAGTCCTCCTTATACAGGACGCCCCATTCCTGTCCTTCCTTCTTCCAGGTGTCCCTCTTCAACGCATTGCCTTCCTCATCACAAAGCTCCGGGATCTGATCTACGGTATCCATCCGGTAGTCTGTCAGAAGCCAGCTTACAATATTCACATTATCCTTTCGTCCAATCACCATCTCCGGCACAAGCACAGAGAGCATCTGCTCCAGGAAATCAATTTCCACCTGGTTCTCTTTCGAATAAAGCAGTACATTTTTGTAAATCATAAGATAAACACCTTTACACTGTTCTTCTTCAATATCCATATAAACGGACTGGAATTTCTGTTCAAATCCGAATTCATCAATCAGATGAAAGATTGCCTGTCCATAACTGTCTTCTTCCAGATAACCTCCCAGTATTTCTCTGTCTGTCTCTGTACATTCTCTAATCATAACTGCTCTCCAATCATTCTATCAATTACTATATTGCTGTTACCATTACCGTGTTACTGTCACACGATGTACAAACAGTAACATTACCGTTCCACTATACCAAAAAGTCTCTAAAAAAGAAATGACTTTTTGTTTTTCTTATGTTAGGATACAAGAGACAGGTATTTTCAGAAGATCAGATGGTTTCTTCTGCTGCCGGAAAGGAGTCTCTTATGTTTCGTTTATGGGGAAAAGAATTTAAAGACAACCGCATGCTTTGCGATACTGTTATCTGCGATGAGACAGACGACACACGTACACACAAGATTTTTCATGCACTTGATGAGATTTGTTATGAATTTGATCTAAGTAAGCCACTCTGGCTCGACTCAACAATTGCTGAATTCAAACGACATGCTAAAGCAAGATTTTATCAAGACAACTTTGTCGATGAGATTGATTTTGATTATCTTGAAATACAGATTATAGAAGAATAGTCGTAGATATCTTTGATTGTTTTTTGCATTTTATTTTTGTATTATTAAATGCTGTAAAATTTTTTAAAAAATTTTAAAAATAGTGTTGACATTTTACGAACATCGTTATATAATCTTTTATGTTGTGAGCGACACAGCAGAACAACAAAATAAGATGTGCGATTAGCTCAGCTGGATAGAGCGTCTGACTACGGATCAGAAGGCCGGGAGTTCGAATCTTCTATCGCACGCTATAGAGACTGTAAGGAAATTTCCTTACAGTCTTTTTGTATCTTTGGAAAATCTAACTTCAAAAGATTCTCTCCGCACACACGCCCAACAATTTGCCCAAAATCAAGCAAAGGCGGTGCCGGATTCAAGTTCACATATAAGCAAACTCAAATTTGCACCGCCTGTCCTGATTCAAAATTCCATTATAACTGTTCCAACAACACTCTATTTTGAAAATCTCTCTGCCTGAGCCTCAATCAGTGCCTTATCATCAAAATAATTGATCTTCATTGCATCTTTTACTTCTTTCAATGTCTGCGCTGCAACAGCCTCTGCCTTCTCGCTTCCCTTTTTAAGAATCTCGTAGATTGCAGGAATGTCTTTCTGAAGTTCTTTTCTTCTGTTGCGGATTGGCTCCAGTTCTGCCTGAAGAACATTGTTCAGGAATCTCTTCACCTTCATATCTCCAAGTCCGCCTCTCTGATAATGTGCTTTCAGCTCATCCAGATTCTGATATTCCGGCAGGAATTCCGCAAAGTACTCTGGTTTACAGAATGCATCCAGATAGGTGAATACAGTATTTCCTTCCAGACTTCCCGGATCTTCTACACGGATATGATTCGGATCAGTAAACATGCTGAATACTTTCTTCTTAATATCCTCTGATTCTTCTGATAAATAAATACAGTTTCCAAGGGACTTACTCATCTTCGCTTTACCATCAATTCCCGGAAGGCGAAGGCATGCTTCATTCTCCGGAAGAAGGATCTTCGGATCAATCAATGTATCTCCATAAACGGAATTAAACTTATGTACGATCTCCTTTGTCTGCTCAAGCATCGGAAGCTGATCTTCTCCTACCGGTACAACAGTAGCCTTGAATGCTGTAATATCTGCTGCCTGGCTGATCGGATATGTAAAGAATCCAACCGGGATACTTGCCTCAAAGTTTCTCATCTTGATCTCATTCTTTACAGTTGGGTTTCTCTGCAGTCTTGAGACTGTCACAAGATTCATATAATAGAATGATAACTCTGTCAGTTCCGGTACCTGTGACTGGATAAACAGAGTAGACTTCTCCGGGTCCAATCCACAAGCCATGTAGTCTAATGCTACTTCGATAATATTCTGACGTACCTTTTCCGGGTTATCAGCATTATCAGTCAATGCCTGCGCATCTGCGATCATAATAAAAATGTCATCAAAATCTCCTGTATTCTGTAATTCAACACGGCGACGCAGGGAACCCACATAATGTCCTACGTGTAATCTTCCTGTTGGTCTGTCACCAGTAAGCATAACCTTCTTCATGCTCTAGTCCTCCTAAATCTCATGTAATACTTTATTCGTAACTGTCAGGCTAATCTTCCCACAGTAATTCACTAGCTTTTATTATAACATTTCCCCAGATGCTTTTCTATAGAAACTTCTGTATATTCGGAAAGTTAAAAAGTGCCCCTGACCTCATCAGCCAAAAGCACTTCCTATAATTCTTTTTCTAACTCTTACTTATTCTGAAATACCGGACGCTTTGAATATCCCGGAACTTTCTTCGTCTCTTCTGCATATACCCACTGATACAACAGATAAGCCATAATAAATGCTCCTGTCACATCAAGTACGGAATGCTGCTTCAAGAACATGGTCGCCATTATGATCAATGCTCCAAGCACATATGCTCCGATACAAACAGCTTTGTGTTTCTTAAGTGCCTGACTCTTACGGATTGCAATACATGCGCACAGAGTATTAAACACATGAAGACTTGGAAATACATTCGTACACGTATCTGTCCGATACAGCATCCGAACTGCATCTACAAAAATGTTATCCCGTTCAAACACAACCGGTCGCAAATCCTGACCATTCGGAAAGACGGAACAAATAATAAGGAAAATTGTCATTCCTGCAAACGAAATCTTCGCCAGTTTGTAAAATCCCTGTACATCTGTAAAGAAAAAGTATAAAAATGTAGCTGCGATAAATACAAACCATAACATATACGGTACAATAAAATATTCAATAAAAGGAATTTCTTCATCTAATGCGGTCTGCACCACATGATAATTCATCGTCACATGTTTCTCAAGAAATAAAAACCACGGCATATAGATTAACGCATATAAAAACACCCATGCATGCTTATATCTTTTCATTGTCTCTATGAACTTTGTCTTCCATTTCATATCTGACACTCCTCCGCTTTTCATCAAACCGATACAGCACTTGCTACTTCTACGCTATTCTCATTTAACGTTCTTTTTTGATAGGCTTGATTATAGCACTTTTAAAACACAATCTCAACCGACTTCATAAGTTTTTAACATTTCTTTTCTTTTTCTTATGAATTATCAACATCTGTCTCTTCTTTAACTCATCTCAAAAATATACATATCAAAGCTTCTTCTTGCCGCCTTAACATCTTTTTCTCCATGTAGTGTCCATGCCGCTGCCGGCGTTTTAAAGAGAACCCTGTTCAGCCATAATCCCGGATTCTTTCTGTCCGACCATCGGTAAGAAATAAAATCCGGTCTGCACATACAGTTACTCAAAAGATATTTTACACAAAATCTCAAGAGATAATGCGTTGTTCTGTCGTTTTTCGTCAGATTCTCAGATAATTGTCCTCTTGGGATTTCATTCCGATGCTTCTTCATCCAGCGAAGTACCAGGCTGTTAAAGGATTGGATCATGTATTCGCCATGATATTTTCGCAATTCTTCATCCAATTTTCTGCAAATCTTTGTATCTGTGTTAGGAAGTTTCACCTCGATCAGAAGTGGCACCTTTCCATCTACCAGCTGCAGTACTTCTGACAATAGTGGAATCCTCTCTTTTGTCTCCGCAAGTCTGTACTTCTGCATCTCTTCATATGAAGTATCTTCCACTCTGCCCCGTCTTCCACAGATTCTTTCAAATGTATCATCATGAAAAACCACCAACTGTCCATCCTTTGTCAGATGAACATCCAGTTCTATTCCATCTCCGGCTTCGATTGCCGCACGAAACGCCGGAAATGAATTTTCCGGAATCCCACGCTTCTTATCATGAAGTCCTCTATGCGCCCACTTTACGCCAAGAAACGGATGCACTCTTTTTCTGCCAGACAGTCTTGGCGCCAGCAGAAAGATTAAAAAAGCCAGCAGTCCTATTACCATACATAATATAACCACTAAAACAATCCCTACATGCATCCTGTTTCATCTCCTTTCTTCTATTCAACGATCACATTAAGTTTTTCTTTTTCCAGTGAGACTTCTATCTCTTTTGATAAAAAGGAAGGTTCTCCATCTGTATGTAACGGCAGTGCACGATCTGTTACTACTTTTGCACTGCGACATTTCAATGTCGTCACACCTTTAAATCTTGTATGCTTTCCTGAAAAAGCGGTTGGAAGCAAACACAAAATTTTAAACTTTGACAGATTTGCCACAACCATGATATCAAGAAATCCATCACTTCCAGAAGCCTCGGGACAGAATTTGAATCCACCACCCTCGTATGGAAGATTCATAAATGCTGCAAAATAAGTCTTTTCAAACACTTTCGTGCTTCCATCATCCATTGTCAGTTCAAGCTTTACTGGCCGATCCTTTATAATACGATCCATTGCCACAACCGCATAACTCAGCTTACCGATTTTCAGAAGGTTCAATACACGTTTCCATTTTGAAACACATACTTCATGACAAACTGCAGCATCAAATCCAATACCGGCACTCACTGCAAATCTTCTTCCTTTCCTTTCCCTTTTTAGCACACCTATATCCATCTTTTCAACCCTTTTGGGTGAAAGAATTGTGTCCAATGCATCAAAAGGATCTCCCGGGATTCCTGTTCCTCTTGCAAAATCATTGCTTGATCCAATCGGAATATATCCTAACGTCACTTTCTCCAGTGATTTAATTCCACTTAGTACTTCATTGAGTGTACCGTCGCCTCCAAGAACAACAAACATGTGCTCCTGGCCATCTTCCGTAATCTCTGATGCAATCTTTCCTGCATCCTTTTTCTTTGTTGTCAGATGAATCTGATAATCGATTCTTTTTCTGCACAACTCAGGTTCCAGCTGTTTCCACAGCATCTCGCCAAGCCCTGAACGAGCCCGCGGATTCACAATAAAGTGATAAATCATTAACCTTCCTCCAGTGTACTGTCCAGATACCGTCTCAAAGAACGACTCATGTTGCCTTCAAAATCAGCATTTCCCTCTCTCAGACACCATTCAAATACATTTCCGATCACGATCATCCGGATATCTGTTGTAAATTCGTCAATACTCTCTCTAATGTTAATAATCCCATCCTTCGCAGCCTGCTCTACATAAGCCTGTACTGTCACGATCGGATATGGACGTTCTGTTCTTATCGTCGGATTCAATGCCTGATTCTTTGTATCATAATACCCTGCCATAAATTCTACACCAAGCTCACGGCAATAAGCTACATAATTCAAATAAACACGGACAATTCCGTCCTTTACATCTTCCAGACTTTTCGGTGCCTCCAACAGATCCGGTCCCATCGTAGGCTGGTCTTCTATATAATAAGACAGCAAATCATCTTTTGTCTTAAAGTGATGATAGAAACTTCCGTTCGACACGCCTGCTTCTTCACAGATATTCTTGATTGACAATTTTTCATATCCGCTCTTCTGAAGAATCTTCTTCGCTGCCTGAAAGATTTTTTCCTTTGTTTCCTGTGATTTTTTCTGCTGCTTCGATAATTCTGTTTTTGTACTCATTTCTGCTAAAACTCTCCCGTATGCATTTTAAACTATAAGAGATATTATAACATATTTCGCCCTTTTTTTCAACAAAACCGAGTGAGCTCTATTTTTCATTTTCAGCCCGCATAATATTTCACAGTATTCCCATCCTCTTCATTTATAGATATGCAGAAAATGCACTTGGGATCGCATAATGTTTCTCAAGATCCTTCTTTCCCGCAAATATGATCTCCGGATTCTGAAATTCTTTTTCCAACTCATCCACCAAAATCTCATATCCGGTCATATGCCATTCCACATGACTGAAAATGTGCTTCGCCTCTGGCAGCTTCTTCACGCGCACCGGCGTAAGACCTGACTCTTTTGCATATTCTATAACTTCTTTTTGTGTTAAATGTCCCTCTACATTAGGAAATTCATACAATCCTGCAAGGAGTCCTTTTCCCGGCCTTTTGCGAATCGCAATTTCCTCATTATCACAGAATCTTAGAATCGTTCTTTTCTCGATTCTTCGCTCTTTCGCCTTTTTCTTGACCGGATAGTCCATCTGACATTCATCCTGGTATGCAAGACAAAATTCCCTTATCGGACAGCTCTCACACCTTGGTTCTCCATTCGGCAGACAGACGATTGCCCCAAGTTCGATCAATCCTTGATTAAAATCTCCCGGTGCCTCTGCCGGAATCACCTGTTCAAGCATACGTTCTATCTTTGTCCTTGTACTTGCTTTCATAATGTCATCACTGTCTTCCAGAAGCCTTGTAACCACGCGAAAAACATTGCCATCTACCGCTGGTTTCTGCTGATGATAAACAAACGAGCTGATCGCACCAGCTGTATAACTGCCAATTCCCTTCAACTTTTTTATCTCTTCAAATGTATCCGGGAATACACCATTATATTCTTCCATCACCTGTTGTGCTGCTGCCTTTAAATTCCTCGCCCTATTGTAGTAGCCAAGTCCTTCCCACAGCTTAAGCAGTCTGTCTTCCGGCACTTCAGCCAACGCTTTGATATCCGGCAGTTCTTCCAGGAATCGTGTGTAATAAGATTTAACAGCTTCCACTCTCGTCTGCTGCAGCATAATCTCTGAAATCCAGACCCGATACGCATTCACATGCTTCCGCCATGGAAGATCTCTCTGATTCTCCCGAAACCATTCAACAAGTGGTTCTACTGTCTCTTGCAGCCTCTCACATGCCAAAGCATCCGCTTCGTATTTTTTCTTTCTATTACATTTCATTCAATACCATTTCCTTATATATAAAAATATCTGTTCAATATTGTAACACAATACCAAACAGATATTCTATAGATAAAATATTTTTCTTTTAAAGAATCTTTGAAAGAAACTCTTGAAGTCTTGGATCTTTCGGATGTTCAAAGAATTCTTCCGGAGCAGCCTCTTCCTTAATCTGACCGTCATCAATGAAAAGAACTCTTGAAGCAACCTCACGGGCAAATCCCATCTCATGAGTAACAACAACCATTGTCATTCCCTCTTTTGCCAGATCTTTCATCAGCTCAAGAACTTCCCCTACCATTTCCGGATCAAGTGCTGAAGTTGGCTCATCAAAAAGAATCACGTCAGGATTCATAGCCATGGAACGGATAATCGCAACACGCTGTTTCTGTCCACCGGAAAGTGTAGACGGATACACATCCGCTTTGTCTTCCAGGCCGATTCTCTTCAAAAGAGCCATCGCCTGCTCTTTTACTTCTTTCTTAATCTGATCCTTTGTCTCAGTGATTGGAATTAACTCTTCCTTCTTGTTACTTCCACGGAACAAATTCTTAAATTTAATCATGCGATTCTTTTTCTTCGCCTTGTCGATGTCCTTACATCTTAAATAAGCAGGTGCCATCATAACATTCTGAAGAACCGTTTTATTATTATAAAGATTGAAATGCTGGAAAACCATTCCCATATGACGGCGGTGTACATTAATATCAACCTTCATATCTGCGATATCAACACCATTGAAAATAATACTTCCGCCTGTCGGGTCTTCCATACAGTTCAGGCATCGCAGAAATGTACTTTTACCGGAGCCGGATGGTCCGAGCACCGCAACGATATCGCCTTTATTGATCGTAACATTGATTCCCTTCAGAATCTCTTTGTCCCCAAAGCTTTTTTGCAGATTAATTACGTCTATCACTCTTCTTCAGGCTCCTTTCTAATAATTTAACAAGTAATGTGATCACAAGCACAAGCGCAATGTAAATCAATGCCATAACAAGATACGGCACCATAAATTCATAACTGTTACTTCCAATGTAGTTAAATGCAACATAAAGGTCAGCTGCACCGACAAAACTTACTACGGATGTCTCTTTAATAAGAGAAATGAACTCATTTCCAAGTGTCGGAAGAATGTTCTTTACAGCCTGCGGAATCACAATCTTCATCATACTTGTTCCAAAACTGAGTCCGACTGCTCTTCCGGCTTCCATCTGTCCAGGATCGACAGACTGAATTCCGCTTCGCATAATCTCTGAAATATATGCACCACTATTCAAACCAAATACAACCATAGAAACCTGCACTCCGGTAATCTTCACCCCTAAAATCGGAAGAAGTACATAATAAAAGATAAGGAGCTGAACTACCATAGGAGTTCCTCTGAACAATGCAACATAAAAACTGCAAATATGATTCAATACCCTCGGAAGAGTTTTATATTTCGGAATCACACGGACTGTAGCGATCAAAGTACCGATCACAATACCGATGATCAGACCGCAGATTGCGATCAACAAGGTATTCTGCAGTCCCTGAACTACTTTCACATAGCCATTCTGATTCAGAAATATATCAATAAATTTGTCTACTTTCTGACTAAAATTCCCCATTTGTTTCCTTTCTCCAAAAAGAGGAAAATGCATGCATCATCTTCTGCCTGTATTTCCCTCGTTAATAAATTCTGTTATTTTACTGCCTGTAAATTTTTAGCAAATGCTCTTACTGAACTGCGTTGATTGCTTCTGTAATCGCTGTTGCCGGTGCTGCATCAATGATCACATACTGAATATTTCCATTGAGCATATCCTGTACTGCAAGTGATCCACTCTTGTATGTCACACATTTTGCCGGAAGTCCCGGGAAGTCCCAATCTTCGCTTCCTTCAACATAGTACTGGCCTGTTGTTCCCTGCTGAACACCAATCTGGTCAGATGATTTTGTCTCAGCAAGCTTAGCTGCAACGTCATCTGCTGTCTTGCAATCATCGAATGTTGTAACATTGCTTGGAACGATCAAACGCTGGGATGCTGAATAGTAAGAATCTGTAAATGTAACATATCCTTCTCTCTCTTCATTAATTGTAAGTCCTGCCATAGCAATATCACATTTCTGCTGGCTTACAGACAGACAAACTGCATCAAAATCCATATTCTCGATTACAAGCTCTTTACCAAGTTCATCGGCAAGAAGCTTTGCGATCTCCATGTCGATTCCATAATAATCTTCACCCTTTGTATACTCAAATGGCTCGAATGCTGCATTTGTAGCTACAACCAACTGATCCTTAGATGTATCAAGTGTTGCTGATTTTACTGCTTCCGGCTCTCCGTCTGAGAAATACTTTTTGCAGATCTCATCAAGTGTTCCGTCTGATTTAATCTTTGCAATGAATTCATTTGTCTTCTCAAGAAGCTCCGGCTGATTCTTGTCCACACCAAATGCATATTCTTCATTTGTAAGGTCAATATCAATTACCTTTGCTGTTACTGTTTCGTTCTTACTACCACAACCTGCCAGCATGCCGACCGCTAATGCCGCAGTAAGAAATACTGATAAAAATTTCTTCATATTAAGCTCCTCCTCTTTTCTCTGCATAAAAATTCAAAACATGTTAATAATTATAACATGCTTTTCATAAAAAGCAAGACGTAATTATGCACGATTTCTTTTGGAAATACAAAATTTTACTGTTCACAATAACTGTGAACAGTAAAACACACTGCACTCTATTCAATAATACATACTTTATTTAAATAAAGCCTGGATACCAAAGAATAAAAATACAACGATTCCAAGTACGATTCTGTAATATCCAAATGCCTTAAAGTCATGGTTCTTGATATATTTCATCAGGAACTTGATCGCTATAACAGATACTGCAAAGGATACGATCATTCCAAGAAGAAGCAGGAATACCTGCATTGGGGTAAATGCCAGACCGAACTTAAATAACTTCAGTGCACTTGCTCCGAACATAACCGGAATTGCCAGGAAGAATGTAAATTCTGCTGCCACACCTCTTGAAACCCCAAGTGCCAGTGCTCCTACGATTGTTGCTCCGGATCTGGATGTCCCAGGGATCATCGCCATCATTTGGAAGACTCCGATCAGAAGAACTGTCTTCACAGAAAGCTGGGAGAGTCTTTTTACTTTCGGTTCTCTTGTCTCATTACGTTTTTCAATTATAATGAATAAAATACCATAAACGATCAGCATCAATGCAACAACATATGCATTACTCAGTTTTGATTCAATCAGGTCGTTCAGCAACACTCCTCCGATCAGTGCCGGAATTGTTCCGATCACTACTTTAATCCATAACTGAATTGTCATCTTCTTTTGTTTCTCCGTCTTCGTCGGTGAAAATGGATTCAGCTTATGGAAATAAATTACTACGACCGCCATAATAGATCCGAACTGGATCACCACATTGAACATGTTCGTAAATGCCTCGCTCTGTTTCAGCTGAATAAGCTGTTCCACCAGAATCAAATGACCTGTGCTACTGATTGGAAGCCACTCTGTGATTCCTTGCACAATTCCTAAAATGATAACCTTTAATACCTCTAACATAATTCCCCTCCTCGTTTCAGAACAAACTTCTCGATAGCCTTTGCGGCTCCCTCATCATTATTGCTCTCTGTAATATAATCAGCTACAGCTTTGACCTTTTCTTCGGCATTCGCCATGGCAACCCCAAATCCAACTTCTTTGAGCATTGCGATATCATTATCGCCATCCCCACACGCCATGATCTCTTCCCGCCTGATTCCAAGCATCTTGCCAAGATTCACAAGTCCGGTTCCTTTATTCACACCAACTGCATTGATTTCTATATTATATTGAAGAGAGCCAACCAGTTCAAAGACGCCTTCTCGCTCCAGCTCTTTCCACGCCTCTTCTCTCTCTTCCATATCTGCAAACAACATCTGTACTTTGTCGAGATCCCCTTCTTTTTCATCCAGCAGATCTTCCAGTCTGTCTACCGCTATTCGTGTTCTCAGAAAATAATCCCACATGTTCGGATTCTTATGATACTTTCTCACTTGCGCGATCTCATCTTTTTGAGCATATCCCTGCCCATCAAAATAAACTTCCAACAGAGTATCATATTTTCTTCCGATTGCAATTGCTTTTTTTGCTGCTTCTTTGGATAACAGATGTTCTTCCAGTACCTTTCCGGTTCTCGTCTCAATAATCCTTGCCCCATTAGCAGTCAGTGCATAATCCATCCCCGGAAGCTCACGTAATTCCTCTGGAACTCCTGTCCATGGTCTTCCGGTTGCAACAAGAACAACTGTACCATTCTTCAGCGCCTCTTTGATCACATTCTTCGTATAAGGAAGAAGTTCTTTCTTATCTGTAAGAAGTGTTCCATCGAGATCTAATCCAACAATCTTAATTTCCTTTTTTTCCATACTTTTTTCCTTATCTTCTGTATTTTCTATCCGTCAATTGTTACAAAAAGCAACATCTTTTTAATCTTTTCGTAAAACAATCATAAAATATTCCGTGCCAATTTGATTAATTCTCTGTTTTATAGTATAATAGGTTTTCGACAACTATGCAATGTCATTTAAAGAAAGGATATTGAGATTATGGCATTTTACAAAAAAAGCAAGTTACATACGGGCACTGCGCTCATTTGTTCCCTTGCAATTGTATTTTCTGCACTTCCAGTCTATGCTACAGACACGATAGACAATCTGCAAAACCAGACCTCTGCCCTTGAGAACGAATTAAAAGGCATCAACCAGGATATCCTCACCTTGAGCGAGAAGATATCTGATACTGAAATGCAGGTTGAGATCCTCAACAGTGATATAGACAAAACACAGGATGATCTTGAGAAAGCGCAGAAAAATGAAGATCAGCAGTATGAAGATATGAAAAGCCGTATCAAATATATGTACGAGCACGGAAGTGCTACAATGCTCGAGATGCTTTTCTCAGCAGAAAATATGTCAGATTTTCTAAACAAAGCTGATTTTATTGAAAATTTAAGTAACTACGACCGCAAAGCGCTGAACAATCTGAAAGATGTTCACCAGCAGATTGCTGATCAGAAAGCAGACCTGGAAGCACAACAGGATTCCATGAAAGATTTACAGAACCAATTGCAGACACAGCAGACACAATTACAGGCAAAAGCTGCTGCAACTTCTACTAATTTGAATGAGGTGAATGCAAAACTACAGAAAGTCAAAGAAGAAGAGGCAGCTCGTCAGGCAGAAGAAGCCAGGAAACAGGCGGAAGCTGCTGCGAAAGCTGAAGCTGCTGCAAAAGCTGAGGCTGCTGCCAGCACGAACAAAACGAATACTTCCAGTTCCTCTGGGAACTCCGGTAATTCAGGTTCCTCATCCTCCGGAAGTTCAAGTTCTTCTGGTGGCTCCAATAGTTCCGGATCTGCCATTGCGTCTGATGACCTTACACTTCTTGCAGCAATTCTGCAATGTGAGGCCCACTATGATTACGATTCTATGCTTGCAGTTGCTACAGTCATTATGAATCGTGTATATAGCAGCCGCTTTCCGAATTCTATTCATGATGTCATCTATGCCAAAGGACAGTTTGCTCCTGTATGGACAGGTTCCTTAGACCGTGTATTAAAGCAAGGTCCACGAAGTCTTTCTATCCAGGTTGCACAGGATGCGATCAACGGAGCTCGTCTTGCCTCTGTAGCCGACTGTTATTACTTCCTGTACGCACCATCGACAACCAGAACCGGTGTTGTAATTGGCGATAACGTTTTCTTTACGAGTTGGTAAATAATAAAAAGACTAAGAAGCACCGGAAGATTTCATTTTGATCTTCCAGTGCTTCTTTTTTTAGAAACAACTCTATTTTCTACTGATAATCAACAACATCAATCCATCTCATCAGGAAATCTTTCTCAAGTTCATTTTCTTTAGATAACTGTGCTGCTGCAACAATCGGAAGCCACTGCTGCACATACTGCATTGCTGTATCGCTCTTCTTGCAGAACAGTTTTAAGTAAAGGTCTGCTACTTTCTGATCCTTCAGTGCAAAGAGAAGATATGTCATTGCTGCATCTGCACTTGCATTTCCCTGTGTTGCATGAGCCCAGTCAACCACTGTCATCTTTCCATTCTTTCCTACGATCACGTTACTCGGATTAAAGTCTCCATGGCATACTTTATTATGCTTTGGCATACTCTCAAGTCTTGTCATAAGCTCATAACGTGTAGTCGCATCAAGATCTTTCAATCCATTGATCTGACGAGCTAATTTATCTTTCATTCCTTTCAGAAGCGGTGATTTCTTACTCTGAACCTGTAACTGGAGATCAACAAAGTCTTCCATATATTTTTCCAGATTCTTCCTATCAGATTCCATCATGTCCTCAAGTGTCTTACCTGCTTTGTACTCGATCGCAATTGCCCACTTTCCATCAATCTGAGTTACTTCTTTTACCTTCGGAATGTCCAAACCTGTCTCTTCTACTCTTGCAGTATTCAGAGCCTCATTAAATACATCTGACTTCGGATGTCCTTCATTAAAAACCTTCACAATGTAGTCATCACATTTGTAAACTGATTTGTAAGCACGTTTCACGATGAGATTTTTTTCTTCTAACTTCATAATATAGACCTCCTTATATCTTGAACACACCTGCTTGTCTGCTCTTATTTTATCTCAGCTCTGCGGGGCTGTTCCTCTTTGCCTTACGGCTCTTACTTTGTTTTGATGATGTCATTATATCTCACAATTTTTAAAAATAAAACCCCTTCAGCGCAAGTTTGTGCAGTTTTTAACAAGTTTTTTCGCCCGCTATATATTGTCTATTTATTAACAATTACAGACTCTGGCTCGTTGCTCGCGTATACTTGGAAAACTCAAAAACTCTATTTTCCAAGTTATCGCGGCAGTCGCCAAGGTCTTGTGCAAGCACAGACTTTGGCTCGTTGCTCGCGTAAAAAAAGAGATAGAACAATGCTTTTCAACATCATTCTATCTCTCTCGTATATTTTAGATTCTAACGGTCATATGCCTGCTTATGCAATGCAATTTATTTTCCGTAGTAGCATTTCAGGTACAGATCTTTGATCTCCTGGATGAGTGGGTATCTTGGGTTAGCTCCTGTACACTGATCGTTGAATGCCTGCTCTGACATTTCATCAAGTGTATCAAGGAAGTACTTCTCATCGATACCGTAATCTTTGATTGTCTTCTTGATTCCGATCTTCTCTTTGAGTTCTTCAAGCTTAGCGATGAAGTTCTCAAATACTTCTTTATCATCTTTACCTGTGCATCCTGCGAAACGTCCGAGTTCTGCGTATCTTGCAAGTGCATGTGGGTACTGATACTGTGAGAATGTTCCCATCTTTGTCGGAACTTCTGCTGCGTTGTATCTCATAACCTCTGTAAGGATTACTGCGTTAGCAACACCGTGTGGCAGGTGGTGGAAAGCACCAAGCTTATGAGCCATGGAGTGGTTAACACCAAGGAATGCATTTGCGAATGCCATACCAGCCATACAGGAAGCGTTTGCCATTTCTTCACGAGCCTTCGGATCGTTTGCTCCGTTCTCGTATGCAGATGGAAGGTTCTCGAATACAAGCTTAACAGCCTTCATAGCAAGACCATCTGTGTAATCTGTAGCCATGATAGATACATATGCCTCAATTGCATGTGTCATAACGTCGATACCTGAAGCACTTGTCAGTCCCTTCGGCTGTGTCATCATGTTGTCTACGTCTACGATTGCCATGTTTGGAAGCAGAGCGTAGTCAGCGATTGGCCATTTAACACCTGTGTCAGCGTCTGTGATGATTGCGAATGGTGTTACCTCAGAACCTGTTCCTGAAGATGTTGGGATAGCTACGAAGTAAGCTTTCTCTCCCATCTTAGGGAATGTATATGCTCTCTTACGGATATCCATGAAACGCATTGCCATATCAAGGAAGTCTGCTTCTGGATGTTCGTACATTACCCACATAATCTTTCCGGCATCCATTGCTGATCCACCACCAAGAGCGATGATCACATCTGGCTGGAATGCTGTCATTGCTGCTGCACCTGCTTTTGCACATTCCAGTGTCGGGTCTGGAGCTACTTCATAGAAGCATGTGTGCTGGATTCCCATAGCATCCAGTTTCTCTTCTATTCCTTTTACATATCCGTTTTTGTACAGGAATGAGTCTGTTACGATGAATGCTTTCTTTTTGCCCATCACTGTTCCCAGTTCATCAAGAGCAACCGGCATACATCCTTTTTTGAAATAAACTTTTTCAGGAACTCTGAACCAAAGCATGTTTTCTCTCCTCTCGGCAACTGTCTTCACGTTGATCAAATGTTTTACTCCTACGTTCTCAGATACAGAGTTTCCTCCCCAAGAACCACATCCAAGTGTAAGAGATGGAGCAAGTCCGAAGTTGTAAAGGTCTCCGATACCACCCTGTGATGAAGGTGTATTGATCAGGATACGGCAAGTCTTCATAGCCTGCTGATGTTTCTCAATCTTTTCTGTCTGTGATGGGTGGATGTAAAGTGAT